>Ga0066256_1000948_pt2 | contig 45698 bp, 54 predicted proteins | sample ThiBio_1000_biof_FD_87107 | JGI IMG/M metagenome (GOLD analysis project Ga0066256, IMG submission 87107) | Wastewater bioreactor microbial communities from Cape Town, South Africa - Thiocy_expt_1000_biof (version 2) | ecosystem: Engineered > Bioreactor > Thiocyanate-remediating >... | reverse complement strand
GGCGGGGGCGGCCCCCGCGCGCCGCTTCCCGTCCGACGCCAGCGCGCACAACCCCGAGAGGGGGCGCCTCCGAGGCCGCTTGGTCAAGAAGCGCGGTCCCGCGGGGGGGGGGGGCCTGCGGCGCCCCGAGTCGCAGGCGCTGTGCGTGCACGCCATCGGCGCCTGGCCGAACCCGCCGGTCGCCGCGCAGAGCGAGGTGTACGACCTGCTCGCGGAATGGGGGCTGCCGACCAGTCCGCACACGAAGGTGTGCCACTCGACCGACGAGGTCGCCGAGTTCGTCGCGCACTACGGTGAGCATCGGCACGACATCGAGCACGAGCTGGACGGCATCGTCGTCAAGGTCGACGAGCTCGCACTGCACGCGGAGCTCGGCGAGACCAGCCGGGCGCCGCGCTGGGCGATCGCCTACAAGTACCCGCCCGAGGAGGTGCAGACGAAGCTGCTGGACATCGTCGTCTCGGTCGGTCGCACCGGGCGTGCGACGCCGTTCGCGGTGATGGCGCCCGCGCACGTGGCGGGGTCGGTGGTGCGCCAGGCGACGCTGCACAACAAGGACGTCGTCAAGGCCAAGGGCGTGCTGATCGGCGACACCGTGGTGCTGCGCAAGGCGGGAGACGTGATCCCCGAGGTGCTCGGTCCGGTGGTCGAGCGCCGCGACGGCACCGAGCGCGAGTTCGTCATGCCCGTCGGATGCCCGGAGTGCGGCACGCCGCTGCGCCCCATGAAGGAGGGCGACATCGACCTGCGCTGCCCGAACGCGCGCTCCTGCCCGGCCCAGGTGCGCGGGCGTGTGGAGCACATCGGCTCCCGGGGGGCGCTGGATGTGGAGGCGCTCGGTGAGGTGACGGCCGCCGCGCTCACGCAGCCCAGCCATCCCGCGGTGCCGCCGCTGGACACCGAGGCCGGACTGTTCTCGCTCTCCCTGGAGCAGATCGTGCCGATCTCGGTGGTGGTGCGGGACTCCGAGACGGGGCTGCCGAAGGAGGACGAGGACGGGATCGTCAAGACCCGCTCACCGTTCAGCCGGAACCCCACCGCCGACGAGAAGAAGGCGGGCATCGAGGGCCCGCAGCCGTCGTCCGCCGCGGTGAAGCTGCTCGCCGAGCTGGAGAAGGCAAAGACCAAGGAGCTGTGGCGACTGCTGGTGTCGCTGAACATCCGCCATGTCGGCCCGGTCGCCGCGCGCGCTCTTGCGCAGTGGTTCGGCTCGCTCGACGCGATCCGTGCCGCATCGCGGGACGAGCTGGCCGCGGTGGAGGGCGTGGGCGGCATCATCGCCGACTCGCTGCTGAACTGGTTCGAGGTCGACTGGCATCAGGACATCGTGCGGCAGTGGGCGGATGCCGGTGTGCAGTGGTCCACGCCCGGCCACCCGGGCCCGGGCGCGGCGGTCGCCGAGGGCGGGGTGCTGGAAGGTCTCACCGTCGTCGCCACCGGATCCCTGGACGGCTACACGCGCGAGGGCGCGCAGGAGGCGATCATCAAGGCCGGCGGCAAGGCGGCGTCCTCCGTCTCCAAGAAAACGGATTTCGTCGCGGCAGGGCCCGGAGCGGGGTCGAAGCTCGCGAAGGCCGAGGAGCTCGGCATCCGGGTGCTGGACGCCGCGCAGTTCCACGTGCTGGTGACACAGGGCCCGGACGCCCTGGATGCCTGACCGTCTGATCGTCCTGAACGGGATGGCCGGAGCGGGGAAGACGACGCTCGCCCGCCCGCTGGCCACGGAGCTCGGCGTGCCGTTCGTGTCGAAGGATGCCCTCAAGGAGGCTCTCGGGGACGCGGTGGACGCACGACTGCCCACCCGAGCACTCGGTGCCCTCGCGGCGGATGCACTGTGGCGCATCGTCGGAATGCTGGAGGCGACGGTGCTCGTCGAGTCGGTCTGGCTGGCCGACCGCGACGAGGAGTGGTTCCGGCGCGGCTGGGAGTCCGCAGGCTCGCCGGCGGGTGTGGAGGTGTGGTGCGAGGCGCCACGCGAGGTCATGCGCGAGCGGTTCTTCACTCGGCCACGGCACGCCGTGCACGACGACCAGGGCAGACGCGAGGAGTGGGAGCGGTCCGCGGATGCGGCGCGGCCGATGACAGGGTTCCCGGTGCTGACCGTCGATACCACCGGTCCCGTCGACGTGACCGCCCTCGCCCGCGCTGTGAAGGAGATGCTGTGAACGATGCGACCGTGGTGGACCTGGAGCCCGAGGACACGCGCTGGATTCGCGCCCTGCCCGTGCTGCGGGAGCTGCGCCCGCACCTGACGGACGAGCTGTTCGCCCAGGTGATGCGCGAGGCGGAACCGCAGGGGCTCCGGTTCACGGCGGTCTTCGCCGGCGAGCGCTGCGTGGCGATCGCGGGGTGGCGGATCGTCGCCAGCACCAGCGCCATCCGCAAGCTGTACATCGACGACCTGTCCACAGCCGCGTCCGACCGGTCGCGCGGATACGGGCGGATGCTGATGGACGAGCTGCGCGAGCGGGCCGTCGCCGCCGGGCGCCGTTCCCTGGAACTGGACTCCGGGGTGCAGCGCGTCGACGCGCATCGGTTCTACCTTCGCGAGCGGATGAGCATCACCGCGCACCACTTCGCTCTCGACCTCTGAGCAGGTCTGAGCTCGCGTTCGTGGACACGCCGCGCAGGATCTGGTCCCGACGCTCATCGGCGTGGGGTCTACCTGATGGCGGTGATGTGATCCGGTCAGCCCGTGGGTGTGCCCTGATGGTGCACCAGACGCCAGCCGCTGGGCTCGCGATGCCAGAGCGAGCTGCGCAGCGCCTGCCGATCCGCCATGCGGGATCGCCAGAGAACGAGCACCACGTCGTCCCCGACCCCGCGGGCCTCGAGGTCGTGCACTTCGATGACACCCTCGTCCTCACCGGCGAGCTCGGCGATGATCTCGGTACGGCTCCAGACCTGACCCGACGCCCCGAACTCCGTGAACTCGGGGGCGAGCAGCTCCTCGAGCCGGGCGGCATCGGAACGGCACGCGGGTGCCTGGAGCTCGCGCTCCAGCGCGAGCACCAGATCGAGGTCGCTGCTCTCGGGCATCCGCTCAGCCCTTGTGACGCGGCTTCCGTGCCGGACGGTCATCGCGCTCGAAGCGATCGCCGCGAACGGGTCGGTCATCCCGGGAGTAGCCCCGGTCGCGACCCGCGTCACGCCCGCGTCGGTCGTCCTGGTATCCGCCACGGCGATCGCCGTCGCGCCGATCGCCGTCACGAGGCGCACGGCGGTTCGGCACGCCGCGATCGGGCTTGATCTCGATCAGGCGGCCGGAGATGCGGGTGTCGCGCAGCTTCTCGAGCACGGAGGCGTCGAGGCCCACCGGCAGCTCCACGATGGAGAAGTCCGGCTTGATCGCGATCGCACCGAAGTCGTCACGGCCCAGGCCGCCCTCGTTGGCCAGGGCGCCCACGATCTGACGCGGCTCCACACGATGACGGCGGCCCACCTCGATGCGGTAGGCGGTGTAGTCGCCACGTCCACGGCGCTCGCGCGGGGCACGGTCGGAGCGCTCCGGGCGGTCTGACCGCTCTCGCGGGGGACGGTTGTCGCGCTCGACGGCCCGCGACAGCTCATCGCGCTCCGGGTCGAGCAGCAGCGGGGTGTCGCCCTGCGCGACGACGGCCAGCGCGGCCGCCACGTCCGCCTCGGGGACGTCGTGGTGGCGGACGTAGTGCGCGATGATGTCGCGGAACGCCTCGATCCGGCCGGCGTCCTCGAGCGCGGCCGTGATGGCGTCGTCGAAGCGGTTCAGGCGGGTGGTGTTGACGTCCTCGGTGGTCGGCAGCTGCATCTGCTCCGGCTGCTGACGCGTCGCCTTCTCGATGTGCTTGAGCAGGTAGCGCTCGCGCGGGGTGATGAAGCTGATGGCGTCGCCCTTGCGACCGGCGCGCCCGGTGCGTCCGATGCGGTGCACGTACGACTCGGTGTCGGTGGGGATGTCGAAGTTCACCACGTGGCTGATGCGCTCCACGTCCAGGCCGCGGGCGGCGACGTCGGTGGCGACGAGGATGTCGAGCTTGCCGTCCTTGAGCTGGTTCACGCTGCGCTCGCGCTGCACCTGCGGCACGTCGCCGTTGATGGCGGCCGCGGAGTAGCCGCGGGCGCGCAGCTTCTCGGCGAGAGTCTCGGTCTCGTTCTTCGTGCGGACGAAGACGATCATCCCGTCGAAGTTCTCCACCTCGAGGATGCGGGTCAGGGCATCCACCTTCTGCGCGTACGAGACGACCAGGTACCGCTGGGTGATGTTCTGGTTCGTGGTCGTCTTGGCCTTGATCGCGACCTCTTCGGGCACGTTCAGGTACTTCTGGGCGAGCCGGCGGATCGCGGCGGGCATCGTGGCCGAGAACAGGGCGACCTGCTTGTCCTCCGGCGTCTGCGCGAGGATCTGCTCCACGTCCTCGGCGAAGCCCATCTTCAGCATCTCGTCGGCCTCGTCGAGCACCAGGTACTTCAGCTCGGAGAGGTCGAGGGTGCCTTTGGCCTGGTGGTCCATGATGCGGCCCGGCGTGCCGACGACGATGTGCACGCCACGGCGCAGCGCGGACAGCTGCACGCCGTACCCCTGCCCGCCGTACACGGGCAGCACGCGGACGTCCTTCATGCGCGCCGAGTAGGCCTCGAAGGCCTCGCAGACCTGCAGCGCCAGCTCGCGGGTCGGCGCGAGCACCAGGGCCTGCGGCGTCTTCTGCGACAGGTCGAGGTTCTCGAGCACCGGCAGCGCGAATGCGGCGGTCTTGCCGGTGCCCGTCTGCGCGGTGCCGAGAACATCGCGTCCCTGGAGCAGCAGCGGGATGGTCGCCGCCTGGATGGGCGAGGGCGTCTCGTAGCCGAGGTCGCGGACGGCCTTCAGGACGGGACCGGTGATGCCGAGTTCGTCGAAGCCCGGCTTCGCGGTCTCCTCGGTCGGGGCGGAGGAGTCGGTGGGCACGGCGGCGTTATCGTCAGCAGTCACTAGCTAACGATAGTGCCTGCGCCTGTACGACCGCAGGAAGAGGTTCAGGAGCCCGAGGTCAGGGAGACCAGCTTCTCCTTCACCTGGCGCCGCAGCACCTTGCCGATCAGCGATTTGGGCAGCTCGTCGACCACGAAGATGCGGCGCGGGACCTTGTAGGGCGTGAGGATCCCGCGGGCGAACTCGCGGATCGCCTCGACGTCCACGTCCTTGTCGCCGTCGACGACGATCGCGGCGACGACCTCCTCGCCGGAGTGCTCGCTGGGAAGCCCGACGACGGCTGCGTCCACGACGTCCGGATGCTGGCGCAGAGCGCCTTCGACCTCGGTCGGGGCGACATTGAAGCCGCCGGTGATGATGAGCTCCTTGATGCGGTCGACGATGCGGACGAAGCCGCCCTCGTCGATCGTGACGATGTCGCCGGTGCGGAACCAGCCGTCGACGAAGACCGCCTCGGTCTCCTCGGGCTTGCCGTAGTAGCCGGAGAACACCTGCGGGCCGCGGACGATGAGCTCACCGGCGGAACCCGCCGGGACGTCCTGCGTGGGGTTCTCCGGGTCGACCACACGGCATTCGGTGCCGGGGAGCGGCAGGCCCACGGTGCCGGCCACGCGGTTCTCCGCCACGGGGTTGGCCATCAGCACGGGGGAGCACTCGCTGAGACCGTAGCCCTCCACGAGGAACCCGCCCGAGGCCTTCTCGAACGGCACGACCAGGTCGTGCGCCAGCGCCATCGCGCCGGAGATCGCCACCTCGGTGCCCTTCAGCGAGACGCCCTTCTCGTTCGCGGCGCGCAGCAGGCGCTCGGCGATCGGCGGCACGAGGGGAAGGAACGTGGCAGGGTGCTTCCTGGTGACCTCGAGCACCAGATCCGGGTCGAACTTGGGGAACAGCACCAGCCGGGCGCCCATGGACATCGCGAACGTCAGGCAGAGCGTGAGTCCATAGGCGTGGAACATCGGCAGCACCGCGTAGACCACGCAGCCGTTCCCTCGTGTGATGGACGGCACCCACGCGCGCGCCTGAGCCGCGTTGGCCAGCAGGTTGCGGTGCGTGAGCGAGGCGCCCTTGGGCGTGCCGGTGGTGCCGGACGTGTACTGGATGATCGCCAGATCGTCGGTCTGCGGGCGCGGGTGCGTGGACGGCAGGGGAGCGGATGCCACGATCGCGTCCCATGAGATCGCGCCGCGCACCTTGGACGTGAGCGCCTCGCGGGACTCGCGTGCCTTCGCGATCGGCAGCTTCAGCAGCATCCTCGTCATGAAGGGCATCGCCCGGGTGACGTCGACCGAGATCAGGCTGTCGACGGCGAGATCCGAGGGGAACTCCTGCACGGTCTGGACGACCTTGCTCCACACGATCGCGTGCTTCGCGCCATGGTCCTCGAACTGCTTGCGCAGCTCGCGCGGCGTGTACAGCGGGTTGTGCTCGACGACCACGGCTCCGAGGCGCAGCACCGCGTAGAACGCGATGATGTGCTGGGGCGAGTTCGGCAGCACGATCGCGACGGGATCGCCAGCCTTCACGCCCAGTTCGCGCAGCCCGTTCGCCGCGCGGTCGATGGCGTCCTGCATCTGCCGGTAGGTGGTCTCCGCACCGAAGAACTGCAGCGCCGGGGCATCCGGGTAATCCCGGCTCGCGTCGGCGACCGCGCCCGCCGTGCGCGCCGAGAGGGGGGCGGCCTCCGTCGCGGCCCGCGGGGGGGGGGGGGGGCGGGGGGGGGGGGACGACCCCCGCCCCCCCCCCGGTCGACTCTGGGGGGGGGGGGACGCCCCGCCCGCCACGCGGGCCGGCTCAGCGGCGCTGCTGCTCGCTGCCCGACAGCTTCTGCGCCATCGCGATCGGAAGGACGGAGACCAGCACCAGCACCACGGCGATCACCGAGACGATGGGCGCCTGGTTCGGGCGCGAGACGTTGTCGATGATGAACATCGGCAGCGTCTTGACTCCCGAGCCCGCGGTGAACGTCGTCACCACGATCTCGTCGAAGGAGAGCGCGAAGGCGAGCAGGCCGCCGGCGAGCAGCGCCGACCGCAGCTGAGGGAACGTGACGAGCCGGAAGGTGGTCCAGATGCCCGCGCCGAGGTCGGCCGACGCCTCCTCCAGGTTGGTGCCCATCTGCCGCATCCGGGCGATCGCGTTGTTGAACACGGTCACGATGCAGAACGTGGTGTGCGCGATGATCACGGTCCAGATCGACAGCGGGACGCCCATGATGGTGCGGAACAGGTTGTTCAGGGCGATGCCCGTGATGATCCCGGGCAGGGCGATCGGCAGGATGACCAGCAGGTTCACCGTGCTGCGGCCGAAGAAGCTGAACCGCTGCAGGGCGAAGGAGAGCAGGGTGCCGAGCACGAGGGAGAGCATGGCCGAGATGACGGCGACCAGCGCGCTGGTCCCGACGGCCGCCATCGCACCCTCGCTGATGAACGCCCTGCCCCACCACTCGAGGGTGAACCCGGGCGGAGGCCAGGAGAGCGAGGCCGAGGTCGAGAACGAGTTGAGCAGCACGACCAGCAGCGGCACGTACATGATCACGAGCACGACCGCGGCGATGACGCCGAGGGTGATGCGGGTTCCGAGCGAGATGCGCACGTCGCCTCCTACAGGTTGTCCAGGGCGCCGGTGCGACGCACGAGGAACAGGTAGCCGAAGATGATGATGATCGGGATCAGCGCGATGGCGGACGCCAGGGGAAGGTTGTTCGCCGCGCCGATGTCCTGGTAGACGAGCGTGCCGAGCATCTGGCTGCCGCCGCCGACGATGCCGACGGTGATGTAGTCGCCCAGGTCGCCCGACGCCTCGAGCAGCGAGTTCGGCACGCGCTCGAGCCCGGCGTACACGGGCAGGATGACGTACGGAGCCAGAGGTACGCGAGCGTGATGATGGTCGCGGGGATGCCGTAGCCGGGCGTGTGCCCGCCGAGCGGACGGAGCAGCCACTCCAGGATGCCGTCGTTGGAGAGCACCGAGCGCCAGGCGAAGGCCTTGACCAGGTAGGACGCCCACAGCGGCGTGAGCACCAGGACGACCAGCGCGCGCTGCATGGCGGGCGATGCGACCATCGCCATGAAGTAGGCGATGGGCACGGCCAGGAGCACGTCGATCGCCGTGACCGCGAGGGCCACCCCGACGGTGCGGAGCGTGATGCCCTGGTAGAAGCGGTCTCGACCGCGGCGACCGTGGCGGCATCCGGCGTCTCGAGGCCGTCGAGGATCCGGAGTCGGACGAGTTCCGCGACTACCGGATGCTGGAGTGGTGGCGCGTGCCCGAGCGCACCGCCGAGCGGCACGTCACCGGGCCCTACGTCGACTACCTCTGCACCGACGACTACACGATCACCGTCACCGTGCCTGTCGTGCATGCCGCGCGGATGGTCGGCGTGGTGGGCGTGGACGTGCACGTGTCCCGCATCGAGCCCATCCTGCTGCCGTCGCTGCGAGACGCCGAGGGCACCGCGACGATCGTCAATGCGCAGGGACGCGTGGTCGTCTCGAGCGAGACCAGGCGGGTCACGGGGTCGCTGCTCCGGGATGCGGAGGTGCACGACGCCCTCGCGGCGATCCACGACGGCGGTCGCACGAGCACCGTCGGCGGCACCACCGCGATCAGCTGCGGGGACACCGAGCTCATCCTCGTCCAGCAGCGCTGAGCCGTTCGGCGCAGCATGGCCGCTCTCGTAGACTGGGGGCGTGTCTGAAATCACCCCTGATCTTGTGCGCCATCTCGGCGTGCTCGCGCGCATCCAGCTCTCCGACGACGAGGTGACCCAGCTGACCGGTCAGCTCGACGCCATCGTCGACAACATCGCGAAGGTGTCCGAGGTTGCGACCCCCGACGTCGTCGCCACCAGCCACCCGATCGCGATGAGCAACGTCTTCCGTCCCGACGAGGTCGGTCAGACGCTCACGCACGCGCAGGTGCTGCAGAACGCCCCGGATTCCGCCGACGGACGATTCCGCGTGACCGCGATCCTGGGAGAAGAGCAGTGAGCGACATCATCCGCCTGACCGCGGCAGAGCTCGGCGAGAAACTCGCCGCCCGCGAGATCTCCAGCGTCGAGGCCACCCAGGCGCACCTGGACCGCATCGCCGCCGTCGAATCCGACGTGCGCGCCTTCCTGCACGTCAACGAGAACGCCCTGGCCGCTGCCGGCGAGATCGACGCGCGCCGCGCCGCCGGCGAGCAGCTCGGCCCGATCGCCGGCGTCCCGCTGGCCGTCAAGGACGTGCTGGTCACCACGGACATGCCCTCCACCAGCGGATCGAAGATCCTCGAGGGGTACATGTCGCCGTTCGACGCCACGGTCGTCGCGCGCGCCCGCGCCGCGGGCCTGGTCCCGCTCGGCAAGACCAACATGGACGAGTTCGCCATGGGGTCCTCCACCGAGCACTCCGCGTTCGGCCCCACCCGCAACCCGTGGGACCTGGACCGCATCCCCGGCGGCTCCGGCGGCGGCTCGGCCGCCGCCGTGGCGGCGTTCGAGGCTCCGCTGGCGCTCGGCTCCGACACCGGCGGCTCGATCCGTCAGCCGGCCCACGTGACCGGCACGGTCGGCACCAAGCCCACCTACGGCGGTGTGAGCCGTTACGGTTCGATCGCCCTGGCCTCCAGCCTGGACCAGGTCGGGCCCGTCACCCGCACGGTGCTCGACGCGGGTCTGCTGCACGACGTGATCGGCGGCTACGACGCGAACGACTCCACCTCCCTGCGCGACGAGTGGCCTTCGTTCGCCGCCGCGGCCCGCGAGGGCGCGAGCGGCGAGGTCCTCAAGGGGCTGAAGGTGGGCGTGATCAAGGAGCTGCCCGACTCCGGCTTCCAGTCAGGGGTCGCGGCGTCCTTCCGTGAGTCGCTCGCCCTGATGGAGGCGCAGGGCGCCGAGATCGTGGAGATCTCCGCCCCGCACTTCGAGTACGGCGTGGCGGCGTACTACCTGATCCTGCCCGCGGAGGCATCCAGCAACCTGGCCAAGTTCGACTCCGTGCGCTTCGGCCTGCGCGTCACCCCCGAGGGCGGCGCGACGGTCGAGGACGTGATGTCCGCCACTCGCGAGGCCGGTTTCGGTCCCGAGGTGAAGCGCCGCATCATCCTCGGCACCTACGCGCTCTCGGCCGGCTACTACGACGCGTACTACGGCAGCGCGCAGAAGGTCCGCACGCTGATCCAGCGCGACTTCGACCAGGCGTTCGCGCAGGTCGACGTCATCGCCACGCCCACGGCTCCGACCACCGCGTTCAAGCTCGGCGAGAAGATCGACGACCCGCTGCAGATGTACCTGAACGACCTGACCACGATCCCGGCGAACCTCGCTGGTGTCCCCGGCATCTCGATCCCGTCCGGTCTGGCCGCCGAGGACGGACTGCCCGTCGGCATCCAGTTCCTCGCTCCCGCTCGGGAGGACGCCAGGCTGTACCGCGTCGGCGCGGCGCTCGAGGCCGCGCTGGTGGATGCCTGGGGCGCACCGCTGCTGGAGAAGGCACCCGTCCTGGGAGGAGCACGCTGATGGCCGCCGTCAAGCTGATGGACTTCGACAAGGCTCTCGAACTGTTCGAGCCGGTGCTCGGCTTCGAGGGGCACGTCGAGCTGAACACGCCCACGAAGATGTTCTCCGCTGCGCCGAACCCCGCCAACGAGGAGTTCCACGGCGCAGAGCCGAACACCCTCATCGCGCCGGTGGACCTGGGCCTTCCCGGCTCGCTGCCGGTGGTCAACGCCACCGCCGTGCGCTCGTCGATCAGCCTGGGTCTCGCGCTGGGCTGCTCGATCGCCGAGTCCAGCCGCTTCGCCCGGAAGAACTACTTCTACCCGGACCTCGGCAAGAACTACCAGATCTCGCAGTACGACGAGCCGATCGCCTTCGAGGGCTCGGTCGAGGTCGAGCTGGAGGACGGCACCCTGGTGACCATCCCGGTCGAGCGCGCGCACATGGAGGAGGACGCCGGAAAGCTCACCCACATGGGCTCCACGGGTCGCATCCAGGGCGCCGAGTACTCGCTGGTGGACTACAACCGTGCGGGTGTGCCGCTGGTGGAGATCGTCACCAAGCCGATCTTCGGCGCGGAGCACCGCGCGCCGGAGTACGCCAAGGCGTACATCTCGGCCATTCGCGACATCGTCCGCGGCCTGGGCATCTCCGAGGCGCGGCTGGAGCGCGGCAACCTGCGCTGCGACGCCAACGTCTCGCTGCGCCCGCGCGGCCAGGAGAAGCTCGGCACCCGCACCGAGACGAAGAACGTCAACTCCATGCGCTCGGTCGAGCGTGCGGTGCGCTACGAGATCCAGCGCCAGGCGGCGATCCTCGCCGACGGCGGAACGATCACGCAGGAGACGCGGCACTGGCATGAGGACACCGGCACGACCTCGCCGGGTCGTCCGAAGTCGGATGCCGACGACTACCGCTACTTCCCGGAGCCCGATCTGCTTCCCGTCCAGCCCTCGCGCGAGCTGGTGGAGGAGCTGCGCGCCGCACTGCCCGAGCAGCCCGTCGCGCGTCGCCGCAGGCTGAAGGCCGAATGGGGCTTCACCGACCTGGAGTTCCAGGACGTGCGCAACGGCGGACTCGTCGAGGTCGTCGAGGCGACCATCGCGGCCGGGGCGACGCCGGCATCCGCCCGCAAGTGGTGGACGGGCGAGATCACGCGACTCGCGAACGCCGCCGAGCAGGATGCGTCCGAGCTGATCAGCCCGGAGAACGTCGCCGCACTGCAGAAGCTCGTCGACGCGGGAACCCTGACGGACAAGCTGGCCCGCCAGGTGCTCGAGGGCGTCATCGCCGGCGAGGGCACCCCGCAGCAGGTCGTGGATGCCCGCGGCCTGGCCGTGGTCTCCGACGACGGCGCGCTGATCGCCGCCATCGACGAGGCGCTGGCCGCTCAGCCCGACGTGATGGCGAAGATCAAGGACGGCAAGGTGCAGGCCGCCGGCGCGATCATCGGTGCGGTGATGAAGGCCATGAAGGGCCAGGCCGACGCCGCCCGCGTGCGCGAGCTGATCCTGGAGCGCGCCGCCCAGCAGTGACCGACCGGGCCGCTGTTCAGATCGCGCGAGCGCTGGACAGCAGCCCGGCGCTCAGCAGTCGCGCGACCGCGTGGAGGCTGGCGGCCTCGTGCAGATGCTCGTGGTCCGCGGAGGGCGCCTCCAGCGGGCGGGCGGTGATGGTCGCCGCCCACGCCGACGCCGCGGCGTGCAGCGCGCGCGTGTCCACTGCGGCGGTCAGGCCGGCTCGCAGCGCGTGCTCGATCGTCTCGTGCAGGGAATGGCGGTAGCGGGTGAGCACGGCGTGCACCTCCGGACGGGTGTGCGCCTCGTGCCAGATCACCTCCCGGAGCACGCCGGATGCGGCGCGGTCGCCGAGCACGCGCTCGCCCACGTTGACCAGCGTCTGCACCGGATCCCCCGGCACCGCCAGGGCTGCAGGGTCGAGCGCTGCGGGATCGAGCCGCTCCTCGAGCAGCGCGCTGAGAATCTCGGGCTTCGTGCGGAAGTAGTAGAACAGCAGGCCCTTGGGCACTCCCGCGGCATCCGCGAGGCGTGCCGTGGAGGTCCCGTCGAAGCCGTGGCGGGCGAAGAGCGCCTCCGCCGCATTCAGGATGCGGCTGCGGGTGCGCACCGGATCTGCGTCCTCGGTCATCTCGCCCTCCCGGCGTCCTCGTGTCGTGATGCGGGGCGGCGGTCGCCCGTCGCCCCGCTCTCTGACTCGCGCTGCAGGTCAGGCGTGCGCTGCCCGATGTCCGCCGGGACCCGCATGATGCGCCTTCTCCGCGGGTGCGAGCGCCCAGAGCCCTGCGACCACTCCGACACCACCGCAGATCCACGCGGTCCATGCGGGACCGGCGCTTCCGGCGAAGGAGCCGAACCACGGCGAGAGGAACAGCAGCGCACCGATCGCGGCGAGGATCCACTCCATCGACACGAGTCCCGGCGCCGCCAGGCTCCACACCGCGGCCGCGATCATCAGGATGCCCAGCACGACCATCATGGAGACCGACGCGCCTGTGCGCGGAGTCGTCCACATGGTCGCCAGGACGGCGTACAGTCCGGCGGCGACGGCCACCCAGTCCTGCCAGCGTGTCCACCTCTTCATTGAACTCATCCTCCTTGCAGAAAGAATGGCTCCCGAATCGGGGGTCGAGGCCCAGTGTACGCCGGGTTTTGACCGAACGGTCAAGTTTCTTGCATCCGGTGTCGGCGGCCTCCGCGAGAATGGAGGGATGGGACGTGGAGACGGATCGGGACGGCTCGTCTCGCCGGAGGGAGCGGACGACGCCGGAACCGGCATCCTGCACGTCGACATGGACGCGTTCTACGCTTCGGTCGAGATCCTGTACGACCCGTCCCTGCGCGGACTGCCCCTGATCATCGGGGCGCCGGACGGCCGCTCGGTGGTGTCGAGCGCGTCGTACGAGGCGCGACGCTTCGGTGTCCGCAGCGCGATGCCGGTGTCGCAGGCGCTGCGTCTGTGCCCTCAGGCGCATGTGGTCCCACCCGACTTCACGAAGTACCGGGCCGTCTCCTCCGCGGTGATGGACGTGTTCCACAGCGTCACCCCGCTGGTGGAGCAGCTCTCCATCGACGAGGCGTTCCTCGACGTGCGCGGCGTCCGGCGGCTGTGGGGCAGCCCGGGGCGGATCGCGGTGCTGCTGCGCCGGCGCGTGCAGGAGGAGGTGGGCATCACCTGCAGCGTGGGCGTGGCCGCGACGAAGCACGTCGCGAAGATGGCGTCCACAATCTCCAAGCCGGACGGGATGCTCATCGTGCCGGCCGCGCGCACCCAGGAGTTCCTCGATCCGCGGCCGGTCGGCGCGATGTGGGGTGTGGGTCCCAAGGCCGCCGAGGCGCTGGAGCGGCGCGGCATCCGCCTCATCCGTGATGTGCGCGAGACGCCGCTCGACGCGCTGTCCCGCGCCGTGGGTCCCGCGCTGGCACAGCGGATGCAGCAGCTCGCGCGCGGCGAGGACGCCCGCGCCGTGCAGACCGAGCGCGTGGAGAAGAGCGTCGGACACGAGGAGACGTTCGAGCATGACATCGCGGATGCCGAACTGCTGCGCTCCGAGCTGCTGCGCCTGGCCGACCGGGTCGGTGCTCGCCTGCGCTCGAGCGGCTGGCAGGCGGGCGCTGTCGCGATCAAGATCCGCTTCGCCGACTTCTCCACCCTCAGCCGCACCGTGTCGCTGCCCGAGCCGACCGAGGTCGGCCAGCGGATCGGGGAGACCGCCGTCGCGCTGTTCGACCAGATCGCGAGGCGTGATCCCGTGCGTCTGGTGGGGGTGCGGGCCGAGAAGCTCCGGGAGGCGTCGGGCGGCGCGCTCGCGCTCTGGGACGACGACGAGGACCAGCGCCGGCTGGAGGGGACGCTCGACGACGCCAGGGCGCGGTTCGGCGTCGGCATGATCACCCGGGCCAGGCATGTCGGCCGATCCGGCGATCGGTCCGCGGGCCAGCAGCCGAGGCCGTTCGGCCGGGAGTGAGCGTCGCGCGGTTCCTGTGCTGTCGGCTAGCGTGGGAGGATGCCGAACATTGCACTGAAGCTGGGCGAACAGGCCGCTTCTTTCGGAGTGAAGGGCGCCTATGGTGAGTCCCTCGAGATCGACGGCGTGAGCGTCACGCCGGTTGCGCTGACGATCACGGGCTTCGCCGGCGGTGGCGTGGAGCAGGGTGAGGGCGGCACGGGTGGCGGCATCGCCGTCCCGCTCGGCGTGTACGTCCGCCGCGAGGAGGGTCTGCGGTTCGAGCCGAACATCGTCTCACTGCTGGCCGTCGCCGTGCCCTTCGTGTGGGTGGTCGGCCGCGCTCTCAGCCGTGTGATCCGTGCACTCAAGAAGTGACGATCCGCTCGATGCCGCGCTGACCGCGGCGACCGCGCGCATCTGCGACGCGATCCTCGCCGTGCAGGCGTCCAACCCAGTGGTGGTGATCGACGGACGCAGCGGTGCGGGCAAGAGCAGCCTGGCCGCGCGGGTGATACGCGCGTGGCCGCTGCGCACTCCGGCTCAGCTGATCGCGCTGGATTCCATCTACCCCGGATGGACCGGGCTCGAGGAGGGCGCGGAGATCGCCCGGGAGTCGGTGCTCGTGCCGCACGGCCGCGGGCTGCTGGGGACCTGGCACCGCTGGGACTGGGAGCGCGAGCAGACGGCCGAGGCGCATGCGGTCGATCCGGCGCTGGGACTGGTGCTCGAGGGGTGCGGCGCACTGACGCCGGCATCCGCTCGCCTGGCGGACGTGACCGTGTGGGTCGACGGTCCCCGCTCGTCGCGGCACACCAGGGCGCTGGAGCGGGACGGAGACGGGTTCCGGCCGTTCTGGGACATGTGGGCGGCACAGGAGGACGCGCACATGGCCGCTCACGATCCGCAGAACCTCGCCGGGATCAGCATCCGCACGCCGTAGCGGTGCCGGCTCACTCCTCATCCAGGCGGTCGGCGAGCTGGACGAGCAGCTCCAACCGGTAGCCCAGCCAGTCGTATGTGCCGAAGCGGGGATCGTCGGGATCGTGTCGGTCGTCGCGGTCGATGCCCAGGCGCGAGGCGAGGACGAGTCGCATCGCCGAGAGCGTCCGCAGCCAGCCGTCCAGGTCCGCGCGGGGGACCTCGACGATGTCGGCGCCGGCATCCGTCTCGAACCGCTCCAAGGCCGTGCGGACGGTCCGCGCGTCCGAGATCCGCTGGTCGACGAGGTCGTCGCGCGTGCCGCGCCGGTACTCCTCGGCCGCCGCCGGGTCGTCGGGGTAGGCGTCGGGCGCGAGACGCTCCAGCGCCTCGTCCGGAGTCTCGCGCGGTGCATCCAGCAGCGCGACGAAGTCGTCGAGGAGAGCGATGAGGTGACGACCCTCGATGCTCGCGAACGGGACGGACAGCGCGCCACCGGTCATTCGCCCGCCTCCCGCACCGTCGCCCACAGCCCGAAGCCGTGCATCGCCTGGGCGTGCACCTCCATGGTCTCGCGCGGACCGGTCGCGACGACCGCGTGCCCGTCGTTGTGCACCGCCAGCATGAGCCGATTGGCCTTCTCCTGCGGGTAGCCGAAGTAGGTGCGGAAGATGCGGGCGACGTAGCTCATCAGGTTCACGGGGTCGTCCCACACCACCAGTTGCCAGGGCACCAGCGGTGCGGCTGTCAGCTGCTCGTCCATCACCGGGACGGATGCCGGCCCGCTCATGCCCACCCCAGCTCATGGAGCTGCTCGTCGTCGATGCCGAAGAAGTGCGCGATCTCGTGCACGAGGGTCGTGTGTATCTCCTCGCGCAGCTGCTCCTCGTCGTCGCACTCGGCCAGATGCGGCTCGCGGTACACGATGATCCGGTCGGGGAGTTCGCCCATGCCGTACTGCCCGCGCTCGGTCAGGGCGAAGCCCTCGTACAGGCCGAACAGCTCCTCGCCGTCCTCCGCGGCGTCCTCGACCACGAACACCACGTTCTCGAGGCCGTCGACCATGTCGTCGGGGAGCAGATCGAGTTCGTCGACCACGAGCCGCTCGAACTCCTCGGCATCCATCTCCATACCTCGATGCTATCCAGGCGCAGGCCCGCCGGCCGTTCGTGTGAGAACTCTCATGCCGCGAGGCCGGATTTCATAGGATGCGCGGATCGGCCGGCGATTGGCTCTTCTCATGGTCATCACGGAGAGAGAGCTCGTCCAGGACGAGCAGCGTCGCGAGCGTCGCCGGCCGGTGCTGCGGGCTGCGGCGCTGCCCGCGGGCATCGGGGTCGCCGTCGCTCTCGTCGACTACATCGGCGCGGGCATCCCGTCCTACTGGGGCGACGAGGCCGCGAGCGTCATGTCCGGCCAGCGGTCGCTGCCCAGCCTGCTGCAGGAGCTGAGCGCGGTGGATGCCGTGCACGGCCTCTACTACATGCTGTTGCACGTCTGGATGTGGGCGTTCGGCACGGGGGAGTGGTCGACCAGGGCGCTCAGCGCGATTGCCGTCGGCGCACTGGCCGTGGGCGTGTTCACGCTCGGCCGGATGTGGTTCGACCGGCGCACCGCGATCATCGCGGGCGCACTGGTGGCGGTCATTCCGCGCGCCAGCGCGCTGGCAATCGAGACGCGCGGGTACGCCATCACCGCAGCGGCCGTCGTCTGGCTGGCCGTGCTGCTCTCGCATCTGCTGCGGCAGGGCGCTCCAAGGCGCCGCTGGGTGCTGTTCGGGGTGCTGGTCGGCCTGTGCTCCTGGTTCTTCCTCTACCTGCTGCTGGTGCCGCTCGCGCTCTGTGCGGTGACGTTCCTCGTCCCGCGCCGCGGCGCCCTGCTGCGACGCGGCGTGCGCGGACTCCGCGGCGACCTGACGGCGGCGGCCGCGGCGACGCTCATCGCGGCGCTGCCGATCATCGCGCTGGCGGCCTTCCAGCGCAATCAGGTGAGCTTCCTGGCCCACCGTGGCTATCTGTCGCCGAAGGGCGTGCTCGTCACGCCCTGGTTCACGCACGGCGCGGTCGCCGCCGTCATGTGGGTCCTGATCGCCTTCGGCGTCGCGTTCGCCCTGCGCCGGCCCGCCGAGCGCACGAGCGCGCGTCTCGCTCTGAGCTGGCTTCTCGCGCCGGCCGCGGTGCTCATCACCCTCGACGTCATCGTCGCCCCCACGTACAACCCGCGCTACCTCGCGGTCAGCCTGGGCGCGGTCGCACTGCTCGCCGCGCGGGGGCTGACCGGCATCCTGTCCGTGGTCGGAAGCCGGATGCCGGGTCTGGCGCCGGTCGCGGCCGCAGTGCTGGCAGCCGTGGTGCTGGGCGCCACAGTGCCGCAGTACCTGCATCAGCGCACGCCGTATGCGAAGGACGGCGGAGCCGATTTCCGATTCGCCGCCCAGGTCGTCGGGCAGCGTGCGCACCTCGGGGATGCGGTGCTGTTCGGCGACGGTCCGCGACCTTCCCGCACGTCGCGGCTGGCCTTCCGGCTCTATCCGGAGGACTTCGCCGGCCTGCAGGACCCGCAGCTGCTCGCCTCGTACGACACCCGCGCCGGGCTCTGGGACGAGCTCGCCTCCGTCTCGGCGACCGCACCGGAGCTGCAGGAGAGCACAGTCTGGCTGCTGGAGGCGAAGGGTGCCCGCTCAGCCTCCGCCGATCTGTCCGCGCTGCGTCGCGCAGGCTACACGCTCACGGCGCAGCAGCACGTGCACCGCACCACCGTCTACGAGTTCACCAAGGGAGCCCACCATGCCTGAGACGACCGTCGTCATCCTGCCGACCTACAACGAGTCCGAGACACTGCCCGGGATGATCTCCCGCATCCGCGCGGCGGTGCCCGAGGCCGACCTGCTGATCGTCGACGACTCCTCGCCGGACGGCACCGGAGCGCTCGCTGACGCCATCTCCTACGCCGATCCCGCTGTGCACGTGCTGCACCGCACGGTCAAGCAGGGCCTCGGCCCCGCCTACCTCGCGGGCTTCAGCTGGGCGCTACGCCACGGGTACGACCGCGTGGTGCAGAGCGACGCCGACGGCTCGCACCGGCCGGAGGACCTGCCCGCGCTGCTGGCGGCGTCCGAGGACGCCGACCTCGTGATCGGCTCGCGATGGGTCGCCGGGGGATCGGCACCGGGATGGGCCTGGCGGCGCCTCCTCCTCTCACGCGCCGGCAGCCGGTATGCGGGGATCATGCTGCGCCTGCCGCAGCGCGACATCACCGGCGGGTACCGCGTGTTCCGCGCGGATGCCCTGGACCGCATCGTCCGCGCCGGCATCAGCAGCCGTGGATACTGCTTCCAGATCGAGATGCTCGACCGCGCCGTCGCCGTCGGCGGTCGCATCGTCGAGGTGCCGATCACCTTCGACGTGCGCGGCGGCGGCGAGTCCAAGATGTCGGGGCGCATCGTCGTCGAGGCGCTGCGACAGGTGACGGCATGGGGCATCGCCCGCCGGCTGCACCCGCACTCCGACCGGGCGGTGTTGCAGGCGCCGCGGGAGCACGCCCATGTCTGAGCGGGCGATGACGGACGGCCGCGCGGGAGCCCTGCTCACCCAGGTGGTGCGCTTCGGCGTCGTGGGCGGGATGGGCTTCATCGTTGACATCGCGGTGTTCAACGTGCTGCGCGCCCACACCCCGTTCGGGTGGGCGTGGTGGCCGGTCGCGGCCAAGGCGATCTCGACCGTGCTGGCGATCGCCGTCAACTGGATCGGCAACCGGTCCTGGACCTTCCGGGAGCATCGCCGCGCGGACACCGGGCGCGAGGCCGTGGAGTTCCTCGTCGCGAGCCTGATCGGCGGGGGTGTGTCGCTGCTGTGCCTGGTGGTGTCGCGCGATGTGCTCGGCCTCACCAGCGCGCTCGACGACAACGTCTCGGCGAACGTGGTCGGGCTGCTCCTCGGCTCCGCCGTGCGCTTCTGCGCCTACCGCTGGTGGGTGTTCGGAGACCGGCGTCTGCCGTCGCCGGAGCCGTCCGGGGAGTCGGAGATGAGCGGGATGCGGATGCCGACCTCGGCCCCCGCGGTGCGATTCGAGGAGATGGTCGCGGAGCCGCCTGCCAGTTCCGCCACGCGTGCGACGATCGCCAGGCCCAGCCCGCCGCCCGCGTAGGCGGAGGAGTCGCTGCGCGTGAAGCGCTCGAACGCCCGGTCGGTGACCGACGGATCGAAGCCGGGGCCGTCGTCGGCCACGATCAGTTCGATGTCCGCGGCGTTCTGACGCAGCGTCACCGCCACGTGCACCGGGTCGCCCTTCGACGCGCGCAGCGCGTTGTCGATCAGGTTGTCGACCACCCGGGCGGCATCCGCGCGATCGAGCCGCGCGCGCGCCTCAGGCGCGGAGATGTCGAAGTCGAGGTCGACGGAGCCGCGCAGATCGGAGGCCGGCTCGGCGAGTCGCCAGCGCACGTCGTCGACGCGTTCGGTGATCTCCTCGGCGAGTTCGCGGAGCGTGCTGTCGCCCGAGGCCGCGCCGGCTTCGATCCGCGACAGTTCCAGCATGCTCTGCGCGAGCCGGATGAGTCGGTTGAGGGTGGCGCGGGACTCGGCCAGCAGGGTGCGATCGGCATCCGGATCGACGCCGTCGACGAGCTCCAGCTGCGCGCGCAGCACGGCGAGCGGATTGCGCAGCTCATGACTCGCGTCGGCCACCATCTGCTGCTCCCGCGCGCTGGCGGCCCGGACGTCCTCGATCAGCTGGTTGAGGGTGCGGGCGAGCGAGTCGATCTCGTCGCCGGCACTGCCGACGGGCAGCAACTCCTTCTCGCTGCGTCGCAGGGCGAGTCGCTCCGCGCTGCGCCTGAGACGCTCCACCGGACGGAGCGCGGCTGTGGCGATCACCCACGCGCCCGCGGCGAAGATCACGGCGCTGCCGATCACCAGGACCCACAGCAGGGCGACGACACCCGACACGATGCCCGCGGCGATGTCGCTGTCGCGGGTCACCAGCACCGTCCAGGTGCCCTGCGGCGTCTCGACGGCGTCGACGTACACGTAGTAGGTCTCGCCGTGATGCACCTCGCGCAGCGTGGGACCGGGCACGGTGAGCTCGTCGATCCGGGTCCGGAGGGTCTTGGGCAGCGTGTTCATCTTCTCGGTCCCGTCCGGGGCGATGATGGCCACATGCTGGTCGATGCCGGGCTTCTCGAACGGCTCGGACGGATCCTCGACGATGATGCCGCGATAGACCTCGGCGATGTTGTGCAGCACAGCCTTCTCGCGCGACACGGCGATCGAGGAGATCTGAGCGTAGACCGCGATGCACGCGGCCAGCACCAGCAGCACCACCACGGCGGTGGAGCCGATGATGATCCGGGCGCGGATCGAAAGCATGCGTCTCATCCGGCCGCCTCGGGCTCCGGTGCGGAGGTCAGCCGGAAGCCGACGCCGCGCACGGTCTCGATCCGCATGCCGGAACCCGCATCCGCGAGCTTGCGCCGGATGTATCCCACGTACTGGTCGACGACGTTGGAGGCGAAGTGGGGCGACCCCCAGATCTCGGAGAGGATCCACTCGCGGCTCAGGGTGTCGTCCGGCCGCTCCAGGAAGGCGCGCAGCAGGTCGAACTCGCGCCGGCTGAGAGGGACGTCGGCTCCGTCCACCTGCGCGGCCGCGCGGTCGACGGCGACGGTGATGTCGCCGACCTCGAGGCGATGGCTCTCCAGGTGGTCGCGACGTCGCAGAGCACGCAACCGGGCGAACAGTTCCGCGAACTCGAACGGCTTGATCAGGTAGTCGTCCGCCCCGGCATCCAGACCGCGCACCCGATCTCCGACAGCATCGCGCGCGGTGAGCAGCAGGATGCCGATCCGCTCGTCGCGATCGCGCAGCCGCGAAGCCAGTTCGAAGCCGTTCATCCCGGGAAGGTTCACGTCCACGACGGCGAGCTGGAACTCGTCCTGTCCGCCGGCGAGCAGCGCCGCGATGCCGTCGCCCACGGCGGTGACCTCATAGCCCTCGCGCCGCAGATGGCGCGCGATGAGATCGGCGAGCTGCGGCTCGTCGTCCACGACCAGAACCCGGGTGACCACATACGGATTCTAGGTGCGGGGGCGTCGCTTCCCGGGATGCGAAGAGCCCCGGCGTCATGACGCCGGGGCTCTTTCTCTGGGTCCCTGCGTGATCTCTTCACAAACCTTACCCCTGGACAGAATGCCCTGATCAAGCGCTGGAAGCGGGGTGTCTACCGCACCTCTCAGAGGGCGTCCGAACCCCCGATTCGCGACCTTCGGGGGCCGGTCGTGGGGACGATTGCAACTGTTCAAACCTTTCTGACCCCGTCTCAGATCGACCAGATCGTCGACGACTACCTCGGCGGCGCGACCGTCACCGACCTCGCCGTCAAGTACGAGGTGCACCGCGCCACCGTTTCCCGGCACCTCACCGACAAGGGCGTCGTGCGTCGCCCGGCCGGGCTCCACGGATGGGAGGCTGCCGAGGCCGTTCGACTGTTCCGACAGGGCGAATCGCTTCGAGGGATCTCCCGCACGATCGGAGCCAGCCGGGACTCGGTGCGGAAGACGTTGGAACGCTACCGGGAGATTCCGCAGCTCACATGTCGGCAGTCATCAGAGACGGACGGTCGACCCAAGGCAGAGGCCGCTCAAGTCGCCCTTTCGTCTGCGGAGCTTCGGGCGTAGCCTGGGTGTAGGCGACCTCTACCTGCTACGCCATCACTCGTTGTGACGGCACGACGTGCGGCTTCGGTCGAACGGTCCTTCTACTACCTGTCGCCTCCTGACAGGAGAGGACTGTTCCCATGCTTCGCACCATCTGGATCGCCAGCCTTTACGTCCGCGCTTTCATGCGCCGATTTATGCCGACGAACATCGCTCTCGATAAGCTCCGCACCCGCCGGGGTCTCAAGTGGGGTGTCCCGGCGATGCTCCTCGCAGGCGTCTACTTCTACCTCGCCGCTGTCATGAACGTGCTCGTCGATGGTGGTTCGTCGAAGTGGCTCTACGTCGTGATGCTCGTGTGCATCTGGAACGCGTTCAAGTTTCTGGTCTTCGGGCCGATCTCGCTGGTGACACTGATGCGAGTTCGGCTTAGTGAGCGTCGCGCCGCAGGTCGCGCCCAGCAGCACTTTGTAACCGCGTAGCTATCAGGCCGCGGCCACGAGCAGCTCATCCCAGTTCGTGAAGCACCTCGGCGGGAGGAGCTCGCGCTTCATCTCCCAGCACGGCGGCGCTTCATCCCGCCGCGGCCGACTCCGACTGCGGTCATGGCGAACTTGCGGTTGAACTCATCGAACGCTTGCCTGACGCCGCGGCCCTCGAAACTTGAATCGGCCTGACTTTCGTTCCGTTCTTCAAGTAAGGATGGAACACGATGAACAGGAAGTACTCGCCGGAGATGCGTGAGCGGGCGTTGCGGATGCTCGCGGAGACGCGGCCGTCGCATCCGACGATGATGAGCGCGGTCCGGCATGTCGCCGGGCTGCTGGGGATGAGCCCAGAGACGCTGCGGTTGTGGCAGCGCCGCTACGAGGTCGACGCCGGGGTGAAGCCCGGGTTGACGACGGATGCGGCGGCGGAGATCAAGCGGCTGCAGGAGTTGTGGACGTCTTCGAGCAGTGCCGTCATCGTCACTCACGACGCGATCATTCGACCCGTGATCGATCATCTTGATCGGGGGCGGCAATTGTCGGTGCCGACCGCGTCATGGTGCGTCATGGTGGCGGGGACATCGGGCTGGGAAGTCGTGGACGTGGATCAGGTCGCACCTGGACGGGAACCATAGTTCATTCGCGCCCATCGCATGGTCGGATGCTGATGACAATCGAGCGTAGGGGTGCTACCTTGGCGATAACGCGAGAGCGTTTCGGCGGTGGGGCTCGCCGACCCAAACCTCGGATATCCCGACAACAGTCCCTATCTCAGCACTTCAACGTGCGCGGAGATAGGAGACCCTCGTGGACCAGGCCGGCGCTTCAGCCCCCGTTCTCGTCCTCGGCGTGATTCCGATGCAGGCTCCGGCCGTCATCGACGCCGCGATCAGCGTTGCTCTTGCGCTTCGTGCCCGTGTTGTGTGTGCGCATGTCGACACGACCCGTTTCGTCGTGGACGAACGCCCCGACGGGTCCACCACATCAAGGCCAGTTGATTCGGACGCGTACGACGACGGTCCCTCTCCGTTTCCCCACACGCTCGCTGAGCAACTGAGAGATCGGTTCGCACGTGCCGGTGTGGCATGGGACAAGTGTGAGCTGGCGGGCAATCCGGCGACCGCGCTCTCCCATCTCGCAGAGCGCGAGAGCGCGATGATGATCGTGGTCGGGACTCGCCGTCCCGGGATCCGTGGGGCGATGGCAGAGTTCTTCGACGGATCGGTGGCGGCGCACTTGGCTCACCAGCAGCACCGCCCGGTCCTTGTGGTTCCGCAGGCTCCGGTGCATGATGGCGCGTTGCCGTGGGAGTCGGCATGAGCGGGGCGATCGTGTTGCTGCGCCATGGGGAGAGCACCGCGAACGCTGCGGGGACTTTCACGGGCATCTCGGATGCTCCCCTTACCGTGCGCGGTCGTCGCGAGGCTGCGCAGGCGGCCCGCCTGTTGCGCGCAACGGGGATGACCGTCGGCGCAACGTTCGTCTCTGAGCTGACCCGCGCCACAGACACCGCCGCGATCCTCGCTCAGGAGGGTGTGGGGCCGGATGTTGCGTTGCGGGACTGGCGACTCAATGAGCGCAACTACGGCGCTCTGACGGGGCGAAGCAAAGCGGAGATCCTCGCCGAGCATGGCCCAGCCCTGTTTCGCGAGTGGCGGAGGTCTGTTCACGGGGCTCCACCACCGCTGAGCGCCCGACAGGTGGAACTCCTGCGCCGGAAGGAACCGTTCTGTCACCTTCCAGCTGCGGCCCTCACGGCCACCGAGTCGCTCGCTGACGTGATCGCCCGGGTTCGACAGTTCCACTGGGAACGAGCACGACCGCGGCTGCAGGTGGGTGTGAACGTGCTGGTCGTCGCCCATGGCAACTCACTACGCGCCTACTGCGCGGTTCTCGACGACCTCACCGAACCCGAACTCGAGGACCTGAACCTCCCCACCGGCCAGCCCCTCGTCTACCGACTGACCGCCGACGGCACCCCGAAGGTGCGCGGCGGCGAATACCTCGATCCGATCACCGCACGGCAGGCAGCCGCCACCGTGGCCCAACAAGGAGGAACCTGACATGAACGACTACACCGGAGCCCACCCGCACACGCTTGCCGGCGGCGGGGACTACATCACTCACCACGGCGATCGGCCCGTAGGGTTCGAGATGGTCGCCGCTTCTCAGATTCTGGATTCCCGCGGATACCCGACGGTCCAGGTCACCCTGACGTTGACCGATGGGGACACTGTCGAAGCGTCGGCGCCGGCGGGCGCGTCCACCGGGGAGCATGAAGCGGTCGAGGTTCGCGACGGCGGCCATGCGTTCTCGGGGCGTGGCGTGCGGCGAGCCGTCGCGAATGTCGACGAGGAGATCGCACCGCTGCTCACCGCCCACGGGTGGACCTCCCTGCGCGACCTGGACGCGGCCGTGCGTCAGCTGGACGGCACCGACTCGCTATCGAGGCTCGGAGCGAACGCGGTGATCGCCGTATCGATGGCGGCCACCCGAGCATTCGCACATGCTGCAAACGTTCCGCTGCACCGCTACCTCGCTCACCTCTCCGGCGCCGAAGAGCGGCTCCCCGTGCCGCACTTCAATGTGATCAACGGTGGCGCTCACGCTCCCGGCGGCCTACCGTTCCAAGAGTTCATGATCGCCCCGGTGGGTGCCGCAAACGAGGAGCATGCCCTGCAGATGGGGGCGGAGATCTATCACGCCCTCGCGGGACTCGTGCGTAGCCGTTTCGGAATGGCCGGGTTGGGTGACGAGGGCGGATTCGCACCGCCCATCGACGATCCCGAACAAGCACTCGACCTGCTGATGGAGGCCATCACCGCCGCCGGATACACGCCCGGGCTCGACCAGGTGGCGATCGCGATGGACCCCGCAGCGAACGGTTTCGCGGTGGACGGCGGCTACCGCATCAGCTCCCGCATAATGAACAGCGAACAACTCGCCGACTACTACACAGGACTCGTCAACTCGTATCCGATCCGCAGCATCGAAGACGGATTCGCAGAAAACGACCACCCAGGCTGGGCCCTACTGTTCGAGCGCCTCGCAGACAAGATCCAACTCGTCGGCGACGACCTGTACGTCACCGACCCGGCCCGCATCCGCGACGGTGCAGAACACCACTACTCCAACGCTGCGCTGATCAAACCCAACCAGATCGGCACCGTCACCGACACGCTCGCCGCTATCAGCGCCGCCCGAGAAGCCGACATGGCCTGCATGGTGTCGCACCGCTCCGGTGAGACCCTCGACACCTTCATCGCCGACCTGGCCGTCGGTACCGGGGTCGGCCAGATCAAATCCGGCGCCCCCGCCCGCGGCGAGAGACTCGCAAAGTACAACCGCCTCGCTCAGATCGAGGCAACCAACGCCCATCTGTCGTTCGGACTGCGATGACCGCCGGTGCACAGACGCCAGATACGTCTCCGTTGCCGCTAGACAGCGACATCGAGGTCGACGACGCACGCACACCCGCGCCCCGCCCGGTCCATCTCCACTGGCGCTATCTTGGGCTCGTCGCGCTCGGCGGAATGATCGGCACCGGAATACGCGAGGCGCTCAGCCTCGCGATCCCTCCCGTGGCAGGCATCCCCTTCACCACAGCAGCGATCAACATCATCGGCGCGTTCGTGCTCGGGTTCCTCCTCGAGACGCTCGCGCACCGCGGCGAAGATGCCGGCCGTCGACGAGTTCTCCGGTTGTTCGCAGGCACCGGGATACTCGGTGGATTCACCACCTACAGTGCGCTTGCCACCGACACGGTCCTCCTCCTCCAGAACGCCCCCGCTGTCGGGCTCGCCTACGCGGTCGGCACCTTACTGATCGGCGGTGCAGCGACCGCAGGCGGGATCATCAGCGCGAGAGCGATCCGACGGAAGGACGCACGATGACGCCTTGGCTGTTCCTCGCGATCGCAGCGTCCGGCGGCATCGGCGCGGCACTGAGGTTCCTCATCGACGGGCTCATCCGCACCCGCACCACGGGCTCGTACCCGTTCGGCACAATGTTCATCAACGTGACGGGGTCCTTTTTTCTCGGTCTGGTGACCGGGTTGGCCGTAACCGCAGCCCTTCCCGAGGACCTGCGGTTGCTGGTGGGCACTGGTCTCCTCGGCGGATACACCACCTTCAGTACAGCGAGCTTTGAAACCATCCGCCTCGCCCAGGACCGGCGAACCATCGCGGCAGCGACCAACGGCATCGGCACACTCGTCCTCACCGTCAGCGCGGCCGTCATCGGATACACGATAGGCACGATCCTGTGAGACATCAGCCCAACTCAACCACCGACCATTCGCGACGCGTGCGGATGGTCACCCGTGCTGCCCACGCACACCCGGTAGTTCCGAGCCCCTTAGCGCCGATTACCTGTGCTTCAACACTCTCATTGAGGACAGCACGAGAAGCCTCACCAGGAGCACCTCCAGCCTCGTCCGGCTCGCCGAGCCCGACCCGAAAGTTACGTTTTCCGTGAACCTCCTGCACGCAATCCTCCTTGGCATTATCGAAGGACTCACTGAGTTTCTTCCCGTCTCCAGCACTGGTCACCTGACCCTTGCTGAGAAGATGCTCGGTCTCCCCATTGATGACCCCGGTCTGACCGCGTTCACAGCGATCATCCAATTCGGCGCGATCATCGCGGTCGTCCTGTACTTCCGGTCGGACATCAGTCGGCTCGTTACCGCGTGGTGGCACGGCCTGTTCAGATCAGAGTCGCGGCAGAACCAGGACTATCGGTTTGCCTGGTACATCCTGGCCGGGTCGATCCCCATCGGCATCGTCGGGTTCCTCGCTCGCGGACTCATCGCTGGATCACTCCGGAACCTGTGGGTCGTTGTCGCCGGTCTGATCCTCTGGAGCGCGGTGATGTTCATGGCTGAGCTCGTCGGGAAACAAACCCGGTCAGAAAGGAGCCTCACTCTGAACGACTCCCTGGTCATCGGCCTGGTGCAGTGCATCGCCCTCATCCCCGGGGTTTCCCGATCAGGTGCGACGATCAGCGCTGGCCTGTTCCGCAACCTGAATCGCGTGACCGCAACTCGCCTATCGTTTTTCCTCGCGATCCCCGCTCTGGTTGGAGCCGGTGCGTATGAGGCTGTCAGTGAAGCTGGCGCTGTCAGCGTCACTGTCGGTTGGGGGCCGGTCTTGATCGGAACCGTGGTGAGTTTCGTGGTCGCCTACGCCTCGATCGCTTGGTTGCTTCGCTTGGTTGCCCGACATCCGATCACCGTGTTCATCTGGTACCGCATCGCGCTCGGAGTCGTCGTCGCCGCACTTCTGGCAACCGGCGTTCTCTCTCCAACGTGACCCATGTCGCTCCTCACCACCGGGCTCACCGTACTGCTGCTCACCGCCGTCACATTCGTGATCGTCGGACGGTTGAATATCCCGCAACCCTGGTTGCAGCCGTGGGCAATCGTCCGCGCCTGCGTGCAGCTCGGCATCCTCAGCCTTCTGCTCAACGTCGTCATCACCGAGCCATTGTGGGTGGGAGTTTTCCTTGTTGTCATGGCCGGTGCCGCTACCGGTGTGGTGGCGGGACGGCTCCGCGTCGGATGGCGGCACATTCCCGTCATCGCCTTGACGATCATTGTCGCCGCCTTGGTCCCAATCGCGATCATTTTCTCCACCACTGCCGTCGATTTCACGACCCGGTACACCCTGGCGCTTGCTGGCATCGTGATCGGAAACACGATGACCGTCACGACTTTGATGGGGCGGAACGTGCAGCAAGCCCTTGTGACGGATCACGACGAAATCGAGGGATGGCTCGCATTGGGCGCAACACCCCGCCGGGCCGCGCAACACTCCGTCAGAACCGCAGCAGCAACGGCGCTCATCCCCTCGACCGATCAGGCCCGAACCACTGGGATAGTCACTCTTCCCGGCGCATTCGTCGGAGCCGTTTTTGCTGGCGCCTCCCCACTGGACGCCGCACAGTTTCAACTTCTCGTACTCGCCGCCATTCTCACCGCAGCCGCGATCGCCGCCACTCTAGTCACAGCATTCTTTGGTGCGCCCACCCAACTCCCGTCCATTCGCGGCTGACCTCGACCACCCCTCGCTGCGAACGGAAGAGACGTCGAGCCGGCGCTATACGGTGAATACGAACCCCACGATTGGATCCATTCATGACTCACGCCAATGAACCTGATGAGGGGGTCCACGGCGAGCTGACGCAAGATAGCCAGAGCCTTCCCCGGCGTGGTGCGCCGCTGTGGCGTCGCCTCGCGCAGGGTGCGCATGCGCTTAGCGAGCGGCTCGGACCTAACGGGGCGCTGATTCTTATCCTGGCTTTCGGATTGGTTCTTGTTGTCGCTCTAAGCATCGCCGCCGCGCAGGTGTACGACAACGTCGTCGACGCCGATGGAGTCGCGGGGATCGACCGGCCTCTGCTCGATTTCGCGATGACACTCCGATCACCCTGGCTCGACATCATTCTCACGGGCTATACCGAGATAGCCGGCCCGCTCGGCATGCCCATCATTGCCATCACTGCAGCCGGAGAGGTCCGGATAGCTTCCTCAATCTGGTCTTGAGCGCAGTGTCGCTTCAGCGCAGTCCTCAAGTATTGCGCTCGGTTGATCCGGACACCGGGAAGCTTCGCAGCGGCGTCTAGTACCTGCGTAAATTTCGTACCAGCGCTCTGGATTTCATTCGGGGTGTCCATGAAAGCAATCGTATAACTGGGGTCTGACACAGGATGTGGCGGTGCACCTACGGGGCAATCCACTTGCTCAGGAGGTCATCATGCCCACGTTCTACGATCCCGGTGCTGACGCCGGTGAGGCCTCGGAAGCACTCCGGGGCCTTGCACACGCCAGCCGCACCTTCGAACACCCGCGAGACCTCTACGGGGTCCTCGGAGACGTGCTCTACGGTGTCCGTTCGCTTCGGCAGGTGCTCGACCAGCTCGCCCGCGCTCACGTCGAGAACCGGCCGCGTGCTTTCGACGATCACGGCGGCCACGAGGTCGGTTCGAAAGCCGCGCTCGATGCCGCCGACGAGCTGCACCAGGCGGCGACGTTGATTGATCAGGTCGAGGACCGGCTCGATAAGGCGCATGCCGCGAGCGGCCGTGTCGCGTGGCGGGATGAGCCCGCGGTGGAGCAGGTGACGGTGAAGCGGTGGGTCAGTATCTGCTTCCTCCAGGGCGAAGAAGCCGACGAGGTGCTCGAGCTGATCGACGATGAGGGCGTGGATGCCGCGATGAGCTTCCTGAAGAACTGGGACTACGGCGACGAGACCACCGACGCGGCCCTCGAGAACGGGTATGTGTACGACCTGCCGCCGACCGGCCCGCTGGAACAGGAAGTCCGTGACGGCGACTACGACATGACCTACAGCCACTCGTTCGGGCACGTCGGCCTCTACCGACTCCACGAGATCCCGCCCGAGGACGCCGTCGACAAGCAGGCCGAGCTTGCGCAGTCGGGGCCGACGAACTGGTTCGAGCACCCCGGTATCGCTGCGGTCAAGCGCGAGCGGGGGCTGGGGCTGTGAACCGCGACGACTCCGAGCGACTGCACACCTCGGTGCTCGTTGCCCCCGCGAGCGAGAAGCGTCGCCTGCGCAAGGAGCGCCGTAAGGCGGCCCAGCAGGTCCAGGCGCAGAAGCGCGCCACCGAGAAGAAAGCAGCCGTCGCGAAGTTCGAGGCCGAGAAAGCCGAACGCAGGGCGACGACGTATCTCCCGAAGGCGGGTGAGGCGGGGCCGGCGGTGCTGCGGGCGCCGGGCCGGTTCAAGGGCCCGCGGCACCAGGGCACCCCGGCCCCCCTGGCCGGGGCGGACCCGTTTCTCGCCGAGGGCGGCCTCGGCTCCGACGGCGTCTTCGTCGGCCAGGATCTCTACTCCGGCGGCTCATTCGTCTACGACCCATGGGTGCTCTACTCACGTGGTCTCATCACCGCACCCAACGTCGTCCTCGCAGGCATCGTCGGGTCCGGGAAATCCTCGCTCGCGAAAAGCCTCTACACGCGCTCGCTCCCATTCGGGCGGTGCGTCTACGTGCCCGGCGACCTGAAGGGCGAACACACCGCGGTCGCCGAAGCAGTCGGCGGCCGAGCCATCGTCCTCGGCCACGGCCTCTCCACCCGGCTCAACCCACTCGACGAGGGATACCGGCCCGCCGGTCTCAGCGACGAGACCTGGATCAGCACCGTCGCGTCCCGCCGCCGGGATCTCATCGGTGCACTCGCGGAGACCGTGCTTGACCGGCCGCTCACACCACTCGAGCACACGGCCATCGACACGGCGCTGACGGAGACGGTGGCGGAGAATGACGTTCCGATCTTGCCGATGGTCGTCGACCGGGTCCTCAACCCCAGCCGGACGTCGGACCCTGAGCATCGGCTTGCCGAGGACGGTCGCCTTGTCGGGCACGCACTACGGCGTCTCGTCGCCGGTGACCTTGCCGGGCTGTTCGACGGGCCGTCGACGGTGACGTTCGATCCGAGCCTGCCGATGATCTCCCTCGACCTCTCACGAGTGGCGGAGAACTCGACACTGATCTCGGTGCTGATGACGTGCTCGTCAGCGTGGATGGAATCGGCGCTGCTTGACCCGAACGGCGGGCAGCGGTGGTGCATCTACGACGAGGCTTGGCGGCTCATGCAACACCCGGCGCTTCTTCGCCGTATGGATGCGCACTGGCGGCTCGCTAGGGCGTACGGGATCGCGAACATGCTGATCTTCCACAAGCTCACCGACCTCGAGAACGTCGGCGACCAGGGATCGGCCATGCGGTCGCTCGCGAACAGCCTGCTCGCTAACGCCGAGACCCGCATCATCTACCGCCAAGAGACCGACCAGCTTGGCGTCACCGCGAACGCGCTCGGCCTCACCGGCACAGAACAGAAGCTCCTGCCCGGCCTCGGCGTCGGGCAGGGGCTGTGGCGGATCAAGGACCGCTCATTCGTCTGTCAGCACCAGCTGCACCCGGCAGAGCTGGAGCTCTTCGACACGACTGGTCGGATGACAGATGAAACCCGCAAGTTCACGATTCCTGAAGGGTAAAACGCCGGAAGATGCGGGTTCAGGCCGTGGCTTCTGGGGCGTGGGGTTGCATGTTCGCGGAACCTGCAACCCCAGCGACGGTTCGTCCGTCCCCGGTCGCGTGATTGTGCCGCAAGACCGGGGGCTCTGGCAAGAGATCTGCGGCGGCGTCGCCGCCTGACAGTACACCCTTGTCAATTGGTCACTTATAACTGTATAGTCAGCGCATGCTGACTATTGCTTCGCGGGTTGACGTGATGAACCGACTGGGCCGGGCGATGGCAGACGCGACGCGTTCGCGCATCCTGCTCTCGCTTCTGGATGGTCCGGGCTATCCGGCACGGCTCGCCCGTGAGCTGGAGTTGACGCGCACGAACGTGTCGAACCATCTCGCGTGCCTGCGTGGGTGTGGGATCGTGGTCGCCGAGCCCGAGGGCCGGCAGACACGGTACGAGATCGCCGATCCGCATCTCGCTGCCGCGCTGACAGCGCTCGTGGACGTGACGCTCGCGGTTGACGAGCACGCGCCGTGCATCGACCCGGCCTGCCGGGTCCCGGGGTGCTGCGAGCCGGAGACCGTCTCGTGACCGGGGCGACGCTGACTCCGGCGAGGATCGGGGTGCTGCGGCGGCGGATCAGGATCGTCGTGGCGATCACGATCACCTGGAACGTCGTCGAAGCGATTGTCGCCCTCACCGCGGGTGGGGCGGCGTCGTCGGCGGCATTGATCGGGTTCGGGCTGGACTCGATCGTCGAGTGGCGTGCAGCGTCGCGGCGGGCGGCGAGGGCGCCGGCCGCTGATCCGGAGCGGCGGGAGAAGATCACGCTGAGTGTGATCGCGGTGTCGTTCTTCGCTCTCGCCGCCTATGTGACGGTCGATGCGGTGCTGTCGCTGGCGGGGCTGCGTGACCCAGAGCATTCGCCGGTGGGGATCGCGATCGCCGCCCTCAGTCTCGTGGTGATGCCGTTCCTGTCGTGGTTCGAGCGCCGCACCGGACGTGAGCTGGGGTCGGCGTCGGCGGTCGCGGACTCGAAGCAGACCCTGATCTGCACTTACCTCTCCGCCGCGCTCCTGGTCGGGCTCGTGCTCAACAGCCTGCTCGGATGGGCGTGGGCAGACTCGATCGCCGCGCTTGTGATCGCCGTGTTCGCGATCCGTGAAGGCATCGAAGCCTGGCGGGGTGAGACCTGCACCGAGCCAGTTGCCGTGCTGACTGGGGAGCGCGAGGCGGACCGCTGCGAGGACGGATGCTGTTCGTCGTAGGATGTCAGGAATACCCCCTGGGGGTATTGGGTTGTTGTGGGTGACGCACCTGATGCGGGTGCGCTGACGAAGGAGTGATCGATGTCCGATCCGCATGCGCACCACCACGATCCAGGCCTGCACCGCACGGGGGCGACGACGTCCGCGAGCGACCACGCGCATCACGACGACCACGTGCCATCGCACCAGATGCACGACGAGCAGCCCACTGCTCCCGGGCATGAGGCGCACGCGCAGCGCAGCGGGCACATGGGGCACGGCGGCCATGTGGGGCATGGGGATCATGTGGGACAGTTCCGTCGCCTGTTCTGGGTGAATCTGCTGATCGCGGTGCCGGTGGTGGCGTTCTCGCCGATGTTCGCGATGATCCTCGGCTACACGGTTCCGGGCTGGGCGGTATGGGGCGCGCCGGTGCTCGGCACGATCATGTACGTCTGGGGCGGGGGGCCGTTCCTGGCGGGCGCGGTCGGCGGGCTGCGCTCGGGCAGGCCGGGCATGATGCCGCTGATCGGGCTCGCGATCACCGTCGCGTTCGTAGCCTCGTGGGGTGCGACGCTGTGGCTGCTGGATCATGCGCTGGAGTTATGGTGGGAGCTGGCGCTGCTGATCGTGATCATGCTGCTCGGGCACTGGATCGAGATGCGCTCCCTCGCCCAGACCACCTCCGCTCTCGATTCCCTAGCGGCGCTTCTGCCGGACGAGGCTGAGCGCGTGACCGGCGACGGGGTGGAGACGGTCGCGCCGGGCGAGCTGCGGGTCGGTGATGTCGTGATCGTCCGTCCCGGTGGGAGTGTGCCCGCGGACGGTCGCATCGTGGACGGCCGGGCGGATATGGACGAGTCGATGGTGACCGGCGAATCCCGTCCCGTCGCCCGGAGCCTCGGCGACCCGGTAACGGCGGGGACGGTCGCCACGGACTCCGGCCTGCGGGTGGAGGTCACCGCGACGGGCGAGGACACGGCGTTGGCGGGGATCGGGCGTCTGGTCGCCGAAGCGCAGGCGTCGTCGTCGCGGGCGCAGCGGATCGCAGACCGTGCGGCGGCGCTGCTGTTCTGGTTCGCTCTCACCGCGGCGGTGACCACCGCGGTGGTGTGGACGCTCGTCGGGAGCCCGGATGACGCGGTGGTGCGGGCGATCACGGTACTGGTGATCGCGTGCCCGCACGCGCTCGGACTGGCGATCCCGTTGGTGGTGTCGATCGCGACCGAACGTGCGGCGAAGGGCGGTGTGCTCGTCAAGGACCGTCTCGCGCTGGAGAGCATGCGCACCGTCGATGTCGTCGTGTTCGACAAGACCGGCACCCTCACCAAGGGCGAACCTGTTCTCACCCAGGCGGCGACCGTCGAGGGGATCGATGTGGATCGTCTGCTCGCGCTGGCCGCGGCGGCGGAGGCCGACAGTGAGCACCCGCTTGCGCAGGCCATCGTCCGCGCCGCCCACGAGAAGCAACTCACAATCCCAGCTGCGTCGGGGTTCTCCTCGTCGCCGGCCGTCGGGGTGAGCGCGAGCGTGGACGGGCACGAGGTGCGGGTTGGCGGGCCGCGCCTGCTCGAACAGCTCGGCGCCGCCGAGATCGCCGAGGCAGAGGCATGGCGGGGCGAGGGCGCGATTATCCTGCACATCGCTATCGACGGGCGGGTGGCCGGTGGTCTCGCGCTCGAGGACGAGATCCGTCCGGAATCGCGTGACGCGGTCGAGGCGCTGCACGCGTCTGGGGTGCAGGTGGTGATGATCACCGGCGACGCCGAGGCCGTCGCGCACCAGGTCGGTCGGGAGCTCGGCATCGACCGCGTCTTCGCCGGGGTGCGCCCCGAGGACAAGGCCGCGAAGATCGCCTCACTCCAGGCGGAAGGGTTGAAGGTCGCGATGGTCGGCGACGGGGTGAACGACGCCCCGGCGCTCGCGCAGGCGGATGTCGGGATCGCGATCGGCGCGGGCACGGATGTCGCGATCGCGTCGGCCGGAGTCATCCTCGCCAGTTCCGACCCGCGCTCGGTGCTGTCGGTGATCGAGCTGTCGAAGGCGGCGTACCGGAAGATGCGGCAGAACCTGTGGTGGGCCGCCGGCTACAACCTCGTCTCCGTGCCTTTGGCCGCGGGTGTGCTCGCGCCGGTGGGGTTCGTGTTGCCGATGTCGGTCGGCGCGATCCTGATGTCGCTGTCGACGATCGTGGTCGCCGCGAATGCGCAACTGCTGCGCCGTCTCGACCTCAGCCCGGCAGCGAGCACGCGCGCCGCACGGGAACGGTCAGCCTGACCGAACTATCGTTGACTATGACCAGGAGGGAGCAGCCGTTGAGTGCAGCGCGTGAGCAGCGGGTCGTATCGACGACCGTGCGCCGTGTGCTGCTCAGCGTCGGGCTCACCCTGCTCGTCATCACCGGCCTGCTCGGCATGCATGCCCTCTCCGTCGGGCACACCCTGCCCATGACCGGACACGACCACGCGGCGGCTTACTCTGCTTCGGTGCACGACGTCGCCCTCACACACGACGCCTCCTCCGAGCCGGTGTCGACGATGCGCCACGATGCGTCGAACTCTCTGGAGGCCACGGAGCAGGGCGCCTGTGCGGGTGATGAGTGTGGCGGGATGTCGCACGATCCTGCGATGCAGATGATGATGTGCGTGCTCGCGCTGCTCGCCGTCGCGCTGGTTCTTAGCGCGCCGCGCCTGCTCGGCGGCTGGCTCCTGCCCGTACCGTCACCGCTGGTCCGGGTGCGCGTGCTGCTGCGGTCTCTGCCGTGGCCGCGCCCGCCCTCTCTCCTCGTCCTGTCGATCAGTCGAACCTGATCCGCACCACCCTGCCGCCCGCCCGAACCCTCGGCGCGGTCGGCGGGGTCTCGCCCTGCCCGGGCGACGGATCACCACCCCACATTTCGACTGACAAGACAAGGACCTCTTCTCATGCGTATTCGCACGATCACTCTCTTCGCGACCGCTCTGGCCGCCTCCCTCCTCCTCGCCGGGTGCTCGACAGCCGCCGACGACACCACCGGCGGCGCTGATCACAGTTCGCACTCCACCAGCACCCCCGATGCCTCAACCTCGTCGGAGGCGAATGCCGCCGACGAGATGTTCGCGGCGATGATGATCCCGCACCACGAACAGGCCGTGGAGATGGCGGACATGATCCTCGACAAGGACGGCATCGATCCGCGCGTCACCGACCTCGCCCAGCAGATCAAGGACGCTCAAGCGCCGGAGATCGAGACCATGACCGGCTGGCTCGACGACTGGGGCGCCACATCCGGGGACGGCATGGCCGGTCACGACATGGGCGAGGACGGCATGATGGACGACGAAGCCATGACCGCCCTCGACGACGCCACCGGAGACGAGGCGGCCCGCCTGTTCCTGGAAGGCATGATCGTCCACCACGAGGGTGCGATCGACATGGCCGAGACCGAGCTCGCCGACGGCCAGAACCCCGACGCGCTCGACCTCGCGCAACAGGTCATCGACTCGCAGAGCGCCGAGATCACCGCGATGAACGACATCCTCGACACCCTCTGACTCCTTCTGGTGGTGCGGCGGGCCGCAGCGCAGCTCCGGCCCGCCGCACCACGGACTCGAAAGGCTTCATCATGCATTTCACACACACGAACCCTCCGCGGGCGAAGATCCTTGCGACTGTCGGGGCGCTCCTGTTGGCGACGGGTGTCCTCGTCGGCTGTTCGGCGACGTCCGGGCCGGTGCCTGCTCCCGCGGCGACCGAGTCTCCACGCGATGTGCGCATCGAAGACGTCGATGATCTTGCCGGCCTTGACGCACGCACCATCATCGACACCCTTGACCGGATGCCCGTCAATGAACGCCCGGACACTTTCACCGCGCAGATCCGGCCAGACGCACTCATCATCACCGACGATTCGGGCGAGCAATCCTTCCCGATGCCCGATGACGAGGTGTATGTCGCGATCGCACCGTACGAGCAGCAGACTCACGACTGCTACTACCACGCGCCCGTCAGCTGCGTCGGAGAACAGAGCGACACCGACGTCGACGTCACCATCACCGACTCTGCGACGGGCGAGGCATACACCGACGGCACGGTCCGCACCTTCGATAACGGCTTCATCGGCGTCTGGCTCCCGCGCGGAGTCACCGCTGACGTGATCATCGAGAAGGATGGGCGCACCGCCGAGGGCACTCTGTCGACGGGCAACAACGATGACGCCACCTGCATCACCACGCTGCAGCTGACGTAAACGAAAGATGCCCCTGGTGCCGCTGAATCGCGGCACCAGGGGCATCTTCCGCTCCACTGTCAGCGCAAGAGTTCGACAGCGAGCGCACGGATGTACTCAGCGATCTGGTCCCGGATCGCACGCGTGCGGTCGCCGCCACCGATGTCGGAAGCGTCCTGATCTGCGAAAGTCCAAGTCTCGATCACACCCGCCATGCCGTCGACCGACGCGACCTTCGCCTCGTCGCCGAGGACAATGACCCGATCCACGCTGCGGAGAATCTCCGGGTCGATCGGCTTCGGATACTCGCCCTCCATCGACGCGCCGACCTCGATGATCGCTTCCTCGGCGAGGGCGCTGAGCTTATCGCTCGGTGCGGTGCCGGCTGAGTACACGGTGATCGCGTCGCCTGCGTGCTGGCGCATGAGGGCTGCGGCCATCTGCGATTTGCCGCCGTTCTTCTTGCAGACGAACAGCACCGACGCGCTCATGCGCTGGCCGCCTCTGCGGCTGCGGGCTCGAGCGACGCGATGAGTTCCTCGATGCGGCGCTTGATCTCGTCGCGGATCGGGCGGACCGACTCGATGCCCTGGCCGGCGGGGTCGTCGAGCTTCCAGTCTTCGTAGCGCTTGCCAGGGAAGAATGGGCACGCGTCGCCGCAGCCCATCGTGATGACGACGTCCGAGTCCTGCACGGCCTCGGTGGTGAGGACCTTGGGTGCCTCGCCGCGGATGTCGATGCCCTCTTCGAGCATGGCCTCGACGGCGACGGGGTTGATCTGGTCGGCGGGGATGGACCCGGCCGAACGGACCTCGATGCGGCCTGCCGCGAGGTGGCGCAGGAAGCCCGCGGCCATCTGGGAGCGGCCGGCGTTGTGGACGCAGACGAACAGGACGCTGTGCGTTGCAGTGGTCATGAGAGAGGTCTTCTTTCTTCTCAGCGGGTGGCGAGAGATTCGATGAGGGTGCGGACGCGGGCTTCGATGTCGTCACGGATCGCGGCGACGCCTTCTTCGGAGGCGAGGGCGGGGTCGCCGACGGCCCAGTCCTGGTACTGCACGCCCGGGATGATCGGGCATACGTCCCCGCAGCCCATCGTGACGACGACGTCGGCGGCGCGCACGGCGTCGTCGGTGAGCGGCTTCGGGAATGCAGCCGAGGCATCCTGTTCGCCTTCGATGTCGGCGAGGATCGAGCGGACGTGCGGGTGCACCTCGGACGCGGGCGTCGAGCCGGCGGAGCGTGCGACGATGTCGCCGCCGGAGAGCTGGTTCACCAGTGCCGCGGCGAGCTGCGAGCGGCCCGCGTTGGCGACGCAGACGAACAGGACCTGCGGCTTACCCGCTTCGCGGTCGCGGGTGATGTCGGCGAGACGCTGGCGGGCGAAGCGTTCGGTCAGCGGGACCATATGGCCGGTGAGCTTCGCGGAGCGGACGAGGCCGGCGAACGATTCCCGCACGATCGTGACGACGAGGTCGCGATTCAGGTGATCCATCTCGTCGGCGAGCTCTGCGGCGAGGCGCTCGACCTTCGCGTTGAGGGCTTCCAGCGCAGCCGCGCGATCTTCCTGCTCGGTCGCTGCTTCGGTGATCGCGGCGGGTGCGAATGCATCGAGCAGTGCGGTCACGGCCTGCTTCCGCGAGGGGAGGATGCTGTAGTACACCCACGTGCCGCGTCGTTCGGAGGCGAGCAGACCCGTGTCTTTGAGCTTCTTCAGGTGATGCGACACGGTGGGCTGCGACACGTCCGCGAGCTCCGCGAGGTCGCAGACGCAGGCCTCGCCGCGCGGGTCGGTTGCGATCGCCGACAGCATGCGCAGCCGGAACGGATCGGCGAGTGCCTTGAGCGTCGTCGCGACGGCGTCGGCGGCCTCCTCGCCGATGGCGTGCGTCGGGGCCGGGGTACAGAGTTCGGTGGTGGTCATGATGCCCTCGATTCGGAGACGGCGGGAACAGCATACGGGTCAGTGTGGAACCATTTCCGCGCCGCCCAGAGGGAGACATACACCAGGCCCACGAGCACGGGTACTTCGATGAGCGGGCCGACAACGCCTGCGAGGGCCTGGCCGCTGGTGGCGCCGAAGGTGCCGATCGCGACGGCAATGGCGAGCTCGAAGTTATTGCCCGCTGCGGTGAAGGCGAGGGTGGTGGAGCGGGCATAGTTCAAGCCAATGCCCTTGCCGAGAAGGAGGCCAGCGAACCACATGATCGCGAAGTACGCCAGCAACGGCAACGCGATGCGGGCGACGTCCCACGGCTGGGAGGTGATCGCTTCACCCTGGAGCGCGAATAGCAACACGATCGTGAACAGCAGGCCGTAGAGCGCGAACGGGCCGATCACGGGGATGAACTTTGCCTCGTACCAGTCGCGACCCTTCGCCTTCTCGCCGAAGAAACGGGTGAGGAAGCCAGCCGCGAGCGGCACGCCGAGGAAGACGAGCACGTTGATCGCGATCTGCCCGATCGACACATCGAGGCCCTGCGAGTCGAGGCCGAGCCATCCCGGCAGCACTGTGAGGTAGAACCAGCCGAGCAGTGAGAACGCGACGACCTGGAAGACCGAGTTGATGAACACCAGTACGGCGGTGGCTTCGCGGTCGCCGCAGGCGAGGTCGTTCCAGATGACGACCATCGCGATGCAGCGCGCGAGACCCACGATGATGAGGCCGGTGCGGTACTCCGGCAGGTCGGGGAGGAAGATCCACGCGAGGGCGAACATCACCGCAGGTCCCGCGATCCAGTTCAGGATCAGCGACGATGCGAGCAGCTTCTTGTCCCCGGTGACGGCGGCGACCTTGTCGTAGCGGACCTTCGCGAGCACCGGATACATCATGACGAGCAGCCCGAGACCGATCGGCACGGAGATTCCGCCGACCTCCATGTGTGCGAGCACGTCGGACAGTGCCGGGATGAACCGGCCGAGGAGGAGCCCTGCGACCATGGCGAGGCCGATCCAGAGTGGCAGCCACCGGTCGAGGGTGGAGAGCCTTGCGGGCTTCGCGCGGGTCTGTGTCGCGGTGCTCATGCGATCAGCTCGTCGATCTTGCCCGCGATGACGGGCTTGGGGTTCGCGCCGATGAGCACGTCGACGCGCTCACCGTCGCGGTAGAAGCCGAGGGTCGGGATCGACGTGACCCCGGCAGCCATCACGGTTTGCGGGTTGGCGTCCGCGTCGAGCTTGACGATCTTCACCCGGCCGTCGTATTCGCCGGCGAGGTCTTCGAGGATCGGGGCGATCGCCTTGCATGGTCCGCACCAGGTCGCCCAGATGTCGACCAGCACGGGGATGTCGGACTGCAGTACCTCGGCCTCGAACGTGGCGTCGGTGACGGGGATGGTCGCGCTCATGCGGATGCCTCCAGGAGTTCGGTCTCGGTCTCGTCGACGGAGAGGCCGGCGAGGAAGTGCTGGGCGTCGAGCGCGGCGGCGCAGCCGGTGCCCGATGCGGTGATCGCCTGACGGTAGCGGCGGTCGACGAGGTCGCCGGCGGCGAAGACGCCCGGCAGGTTCGTCGCGGTCGTGGGGTGGTCGACGAGCACATAGCCCTCGTCGTCGAGATCGACCTGACCGGCCAGCAGCTCCGAGCGCGGGTCGTGGCCGATCGCGACGAACACCCCGGAGACGGGCAGGATGCTCTCGTCGCCGGTGACCGTGTCGCGCAGGCGGAGCGCCTCGACGGCGCTCTCGCCGACCAGCTCAGCGACCTCGCTGTTCCAGGCGACCTCGATTTTCGGATCGGCGAGCACGCGCTCGGCCATGATCTTCGACGCGCGGAACTCGTCGCGGCGGTGCACGATGGTCACCTTCGACGCGAAACGCGTCAGGAACAGCGCCTCCTCCATCGCCGAGTCACCGCCGCCGACGACGGCGATCTCCTTCTCGCGGAAGAAGAACCCGTCGCAGGTCGCGCACCACGACAGCCCGTGTCCCGACAGCCGCTCCTCCTCGGCCAGGCCGAGCTTGCGGTACGCAGAACCGGTGGTGAGGATCACGCTGCGCGAGCGGAACGTCTCACCCGAACCGGTCTCGATCGTCTTGACGTCGCTTGCGAGCTCGAGGCGGGTCGCATCGTCGTAGAGAATGCGTGCACCGAAGCGCTCGGCCTGCGCCCGCATCGCCTCCATCAGCTCCGGACCCTGCACGCCGTTGGTGAAGCCGGGGGAGTGCTCGGCCTCGGGGGTCGGCATGGGCGAACCGCCGGCGGTCCCAGCGCCGGCGATCAGGACGGGGGCGAGCCCCGCCCGGGCCGCGTAGACCGCGGCTGTGTACCCTGCCGGGCCGGACCCGACGATCACTACCTGTTGCATCGACATGCTTCTATATTGACAGATATCAATGCGAGAATCCACCCGGGAACAGCTTTAGGACGATCATTCATCAATCGTTCATCGCGCCTCGCGCTGCTTCATAGTTCGGAACGGGCGGTGCACTTTCACTGCATGCCCCCTTCGAACAGGACTACCGAGCCCGACGCGTCTTCGCCGATCACCATGCCCGTGGCCGTCATCACCGTCGGCGACATGGGAATCGTCACCGTCAGCTTCGACGGCGACGACTTTCTACCGCCACCGTTCGCACCGCCCTGGACGAGGGCAGCATTCGGGACACTACTCGACGCACTCACCGAGCATCGGACCCGAACCGTCCGCATCGAGGTACACGAGAACGACGGCAGCATCTACACCGACATCATCGAGGCACACAGACGGACGACGACACCGGAGCCTCTCGATCCTTCTCAGCCGGAGACCCGACGCGCACGCCGCACGAAGAAGCCACGACTCGTAGAGCTCCACGGGTCAGGATTCGTCCCCGGCGAGGACATCACCGTCGCGGTCGTCGTCACCGGTACAGAGAGCGACATGCAGGGCAACGCCCGAGCGCTCATCGACCTCGACCAGCTCGGTGAGCACCTCACCGAGGGCGTACTACTCGGTGACATCTCCGGCCACACGCAGTCGGTGAGGATCTCGTGAACGCGCCAGGACGCCAGACCGGGTCCCTCGGCGACGAACTCACCAACATCCTCATGGCCGGGCTCATCGCACTCTTCGGCCTCACCCTCATCCTGCGCGCAGCCGGATCGATCGCCGCATTCATCACCAACGCCGCCCAACCCGACGCCGGAATCGCCGGAGGCCTCGGCGTACTCACGCACCCAGGCGAGCCCGGTACAGCACTCGGCACTAAGGATCTCAACGCCATCGTCTACTGGGCCGTCGCCGCCGTCCTGATCCTCGGACTCGGCACACTGATCACCTGGCTCTGGATGCTCTGGCACAGACACACGCGCAAGACCGAAACTGACCCGCACCGGCTCGCAGGAACCGCCACCGCACACGAAGTCGCGCTCGCTGCATCGAGTCGAGCACTGCTCCGCCGAGCCGGAACATTGCGGCCTTCGATCGAAAGCCCTGAGCCTGCCGAGGTGGGCTACCGGCTCGGACAGTCGCGCGGCAAGGACGTGTGGGCGAGCGTGGAGGACTCGATCCTGCTCATCGGGCCGCCACGCTCGGGCAAGGGCCTGCACATCGTGATCAACGCGATCCTCGACGCTCCCGGAGCGGTGGTGACGACCTCGACCCGGCCCGACAACCTCACTGCGACGCTGCGCGCGCGGCGGCGGATCGGTCCGGTGATGGTGTTCGATCCGCAACATCTCGCCGAGGGCGTTCCCGCGGGACTCCGGTGGTCGCCGATCCGCGGGTGCGAGGACCCGCTCACCGCGATGATCCGCGCTACAGGTCTCGCCGCCGCGACGGGGCTCGCCGACGGCGGTGTCGACGGCGGTGGCTTCTGGGAAGGCAAAACACGCGTCGCGCTCCAGGCGCTGCTGCACGCGGCCGCGATCGACCGGCGGAGCCCGGCGGAGCTGTTCCGGTGGACGCTCGATCCGTCTGCTGCGGCCGATGCCGTCGCGATCCTGAACGCATCACCACGCGCAGCGACCGGGTGGGCTGAGGGCCTGGAGGCGATGATCGAGACCGACCCGCGCACGCGGGATTCGATCTGGCAGGGCGTATCGCTCGCCCTCGCCGCCCTCGCTGACCCTCGTGTGCTGGATGCCGTCAGCCCCGGCGAAGACGAAGCCTTCGACCCGGAAGCCTTCATCCGAAACAAGGGCACGCTGTACCTGCTCGCCACGGGTGCCGGGGCGGGCAACAGTGCCGCCCTTGTGGCCGCGTTCGTGGAGGATCTCGCGGAGACGGCCCGGCGTATGGCCGCCAGGATGCCCGGTGCACGGCTTGACCCGCCGTTGTTGCTTGCGCTGGATGAGATCGGGAACCTCGCCCCGTTGCCGTCGCTTCCGACGCTCATGGCCGAGGGCGGCGGTACGGGCATCACCACGATGCCCGTGCTCCAGTCGCTCGCGCAGGCACGCGACAAGTGGAGCGACGACCAGGCCTCGGCGATCTGGGATGCGAGCATCACCAAGATCATCCTCGGCGGTGCTTCCAATTCTCGGGACCTTCAGGATCTTTCGACACTGATCGGTGAGCGGGACGAGTTCACCGACTCGGTGACGCTCGGCGACTACGGCTCACGCACAAACCAGCGCTCGATCCGACGGGTACCGATCCTGCCGCCGGATCGAATCCGCACCATGCCGCTCGGCACCGGTGTGGTCCTGCTGCGCTCTGCACCGCCGATCATCACGGATCTGATTCCGTGGCCGAAACGCCCTACCGCAACGGATCTCAAACACGAGAGATCCGAGATCGAAGCCCTTCTTGAGCAGAGGCCCGCCGACTGAGTCGGCGGGCTTTCCGCTGGGTAGGGGCGTGCACCTGACCTGTACGAGCTGCTCGACGGGAGCTGCTCACGATTCGTCAGGAGGACAGTCCGATGGCTATCCGCACCCAGCAGTCAGTCTCTGGTTTCATTGCCAGCGATCCGCAGCTCACGCAGACCGAGAACGGTGACGCGCGGTTCTACGCGCGCTTCGGGCAGGAGAACTACCGGCGCGAAGAAGACGGCAGCTTCACCAAGCTGGAAACGACGTTCAACAACCTCGTGATGTACCGCAAGACCGCCCAGCGCGCGTTTGAGCGTTTCGCCAAGGGCGACAAGTTCGTTGCCGAGGGATACCAGCACGAGTACACGGTCGAGCGTGACGGCGAGACGGTCCAGGACGTTGAGTTCGTCGCGAAGAAGATCGGCCACGACACCGCCCGCACCCGCTACGAGGTTGACCGCACGCCGCGCACCACCACCCCCGAGCAGGGACAGAGCCGAGCGTTCGATGCGCCCGCACCTCGACCTGGCACAGACACTCGTGGGATGGGGCTGTGAACGTGAACGAGCATCACGGCATCGATGATGCGCCTGAACCGAACTACGAGCCCGAACCGCAGATTGGGCCGCCGCACCCGATCAACTGGAATCTTCTCACGGCTCACGATCTCGAACAGGAGCTGCTGGAGCTGAATCGGTGGGTCAACTGGCTTCGGATCGAGTACGGGCTGCCGGCCTCGGAGATCCCTCCGTACTGGCACCGGCATCCTGAGCTGCTCTGGGAGCTCTCAGCGCTGCATTTGCACTGGCTCTGCGCCTACGACCCTGACCAGGACGGTTCAGCGCCGTTCGGCTGGCACCGCGACTTCGCGGATGCGCGGGGCCGGCTCCGCGATTGGGTTGCTGCCTGTGGCACCAAGCGCGACCGTGACCGCCCGACCCGGCAGACGCCTTGGCCGGGCGAGAACAACGACCAGGAGGTCGTCGAGGAAGTCATTACCGACCGTGACGCTGACTTCGTGAAGTTCGTGCTCGATACGGTCTCGGCCCGGCAGGCGGCGGAAGATGCGTTCTTCGCCAACGCCGACCCCAGCACGGGCGAGGTGCAGGAGCCGTGAGCGGGCACTATGAAAAGCAGACGGACCGTCGGAGCCGTGAGGAGCGTCGTCTGAGCGTTCGCGCGGTTCACCGCGAGCAGCCGGATCTGAACCTGTTGACGGAGCTCATGATTCGCTTCGCTCTACAGGACCTCGGCGAGTGTCGCGCGGCAGAGTCAGGCGACAAGATTTTCGATACCGCTCGGGAGGGGCAGGCGTAGAATGTAACCGTCCGCCGCTAGCGGTGGATGTTGTGGTCCTAAACCCCCAAGCGTCGGCTTGGGGCACGAATACGTGGCCGGTTCGGCCTAGTCCTACAGCCTTCGGGCTCTTCTCACGATCAACATTCGCAGTTGACGATTCCGCGGCGGGCGCTGTCAAGCACACGCGGAGAAGAGCCATGACCACGAACACCACAGCCGTATCCCCATCGAGCGGGTTGATGCATCCGGCCTATGCGACTGGCGGCCCGGTCGCCGTCATGTACCTGCGTGTCTCCACGAAGGAGCAGGCGGAGAAGGGCGGCACCGAGGAGGGGTACTCGATCCCGGCCCAGCGCGAGGCGAACCTGCGCAAGGCAGAGTCGCTCGGTGCGACGGTGATCGAGGAGTTCGTCGACGCGGGCGAGTCAGCGCGTAAGGCTGACCGGCCGCAGTTGATGAAGATGATCGAGTACGTCGCCGCTCACCAGGTGAATTACTGCATCGTCCACAAGGTCGACCGTCTCGCCCGAAACCGAGCCGATGACGTCGCGATTCACCTGGCGCTGCGCGATGCCGGGGTCACGCTGGTGTCGGCAAGCGAGAACATCGACGAGACGCCATCGGGCATGCTGCTGCACGGCATCATGTCGTCGATCGCGGAGTTCTACTCGCGCAACCTCGCCACCGAGACCGTGAAGGGACTCTCGCAGAAAGCAGCGCAGGGCGGCACGACGAACCGGGCACCGATCGGGTATCTGAACGTCGG
>Ga0066256_1000983_pt2 | contig 45929 bp, 52 predicted proteins | sample ThiBio_1000_biof_FD_87107 | JGI IMG/M metagenome (GOLD analysis project Ga0066256, IMG submission 87107) | Wastewater bioreactor microbial communities from Cape Town, South Africa - Thiocy_expt_1000_biof (version 2) | ecosystem: Engineered > Bioreactor > Thiocyanate-remediating >... | reverse complement strand
ATCTGCCGCCACCAGTGCCGGGGGGCCGAGGGAGCGCAGCAGGCCCGCGCGGGCGCGGCGGGCGAAACTCGTGCCCTCCGAGGTAAGCCCGGGCCCGCCGCACCACGGGGCATGGGCGGGGGGGGTGGGGCCGTTATAGGGGGCCGTATCGAGACCGATACCCGCCTGCGCCGGGCGCGGCAGGGGGGCGGACATGGAACCGCGCGGCGCAAACACGAGCCGGGCCGGATCGACACCCGCCTCGGCGGCATGCTTCCGCAGGTTGTTCTGGACCGCCGGCAGTTGCTCCAGGAGCCAGAGCACCGACCCATCGACCGCATTCAGGATCTGCATCCATGCTGCAAAGACATGCGAGCGGATCTTCTGCGCCTGGTTGAAGGAGCTGAAGACCAAGCCGGTTTCCGGCAGGCGATGGCCGCTGCGGTCGCCTTCGCGCTCCACCCGTCCGGCGGGGCTGGCATAGCAGAAATAGTTGCGCGGCAGCCGGAGCAGGCTTTCCTCGTAATGCGGCAGGCTGCTGTCCGGGGTGATGATCTCGTCGGTGATGGCGTAGTCGATGCCGGCGCCCTGGACGCTGCCGGGCGTGCCGAAATAGGTGACCTGCCGCGGTGCCGGCCGCCGGCAGAAGATGCCGACCCGGCTGCCGCTGGTGAACCCCTGGAGATCGACCAGGATGTCGATGCCCCTGCTGCGGACGGCCTCGGCCGCCTGATCATCGTCGAGCTGGCCGATATCGACGAAATGTTCGATATTGGCGCTAAACCTGTCGCGCATCGGCCCCTGCCGGTATTTTTGCGGCGTGTGGCAAAAGGCAAAAACCTCGAACGCGTCGCGGTCATGCGCTTCCAAGATGCCGCCGATGAAGGTCATCGCCGGGTGCTCATGGAAGTCCGAAGACAGATAACCGATGCGGATGCGGCGATCGGCGGGCACGGGGTCGATCGCCGCAGGCTTCGGCGCCACCGGCGGCAGCAGGTTTTTTGCCGTCAGGCGGGCCGTTTTGGCATGGTAAGCCTCGTCGCCCGACCAGGTCAGGGCGCGAAAGGCATTTTCACGGATGTCGGCCTTGTCGCCTTCGGCGGCATAGGCGGCTTCGAGCTTGGCCTGCATGGCGTCGGCGACGGGGAAATCGCAGAGATTGCTGGCGCACCAGAACAGTTCGCTGACGGCCAGGCGCTCGTCCGGCCGCTTCTCTTGCGCTTTCAAAAGCGCCGGGTAGGCCTCTTCGGAGCGGCCGAGCCCGGAAAGGACGATGCCCGCATTGAGGGCATTGTCGAAATCCGTGCCGAGGCTGGCGAGATTGACGGCAAAGGGTTCTGCCTCGGCGTAGCGGCCGGATTCGCGCAGGATCGAGCAGATACCATGGTTGACGGCGACATCGTCGGGGAAGAACCCATGCAAGGCCACAAGCGTCGACAACACCTTTTCGCTGCGGCCGCTCGCCAGGTAATGCGACGCGGCGCGAAAGCCGACCTCGCGCTTCAGATTGACAGTGAGCGGCATGGCGCTGGCGTAAAAATCCGCGGCCAGTTCGCGGTTGTCCTGCTGTTCGTGGATCGTCGCGGTGAGGATATGGGCGTCGGCATTGCGCCGGTCCTGCTGGATCAAACGGCGCAACGTCGCGAGTGCGATCTTGTAGTCGCCGCGATTATATTGCTGCTTTGCCTTGTCCAGCAGTGCCGCCATCGGGATTGCCCTCGTCTTCGGGCACGGTCTAGCGGCATTGTCTTGCCTCAGGCTGGACTTAACCGGGGCTGTTGGCATGGCTTGCCCGCCGGCCAAAAAATGGCGCCCAGGGCTTCTCTTCCCTGGGCGCCAAGCAACTTTCCGGGACTGAAGGTACAAAAACCGGAAAGCCGTAGAGGAACTGGCGACTGGGTGGATCAGTCCATTTTTGCCAGGTCACTGCGGACGATCGACCGCAGGTCGTCGATCGGGCGCAGGGTTTTCCCGTCGTCGAAATGCCAGAAGGTCCATCCGTTGCAGGTATCAAGGCCCTGGACTTTGGCGCCAAGGCGATGAATGGAGCCGGCGTCTCCGCCGGAGGCGACGGTGCCGTCGGCGCGCACGATGGCGCTCCAGCGCCGCCTTGCATCCGTCAGCACCTGGCCCGGCTTGACCAGGCCGGTTTCGACCAGCACGTTGAAGGCGACGCGGGCCTCCGCCTTCTTGCCGGTCATGACCGTGAGAACCGCCTTGCCGAGCGGCTCGACGGCGGCGATGCGCTCGGAAGCGGCATCGATATAGGCCTGCTCGCGCTCGATGCCGACGAAGTGGCGGCCGAGGCGCTTGGCGACGGCGCCGGTGGTGCCGGAGCCGAAGAAGGGATCGAGGACGATGTCGCCCGGCTTGGTCGAGGCCATGATGACGCGGGCGAGCAGCGCTTCCGGCTTCTGGGTCGGATGCACCTTCTTGCCGTCCTCGCCCTTCAGGCGCTCGCCGCCCGAGCAGATCGGGAACAGCCAGTCGGAGCGCATCTGCACGTCGTCATTCGCCGCCTTCATGGCGTCGTAGTTGAAGGTGTAGCCCTTCGCCTTGGCGTTGGGGGCGGCCCAGATCATCGTTTCGTGGGCGTTCTGGAAACGGCGGCCCTTGAAGTTCGGCATCGGGTTGGTCTTGCGCCAGACGATGTCGTTGAGGATCCAGAAGTTGAGATCCTGCAGGATGGCGCCGACGCGGAAGATGTTGTGGTAGGAACCGATCACCCAGAGCGTGCCGGTCGGCTTCAGCACCCGGCGGCAGGCCAGCAGCCAGGCGCGGGTGAAGGCGTCGTAAACCTCGAAGGAGGCGAACTGGTCCCATTCGTCGTCGACGGCATCGACCACCGACTGGTCCGGGCGATGCAGGGTGCCGCCGAGCTGCAGATTGTAGGGTGGATCGGCAAAGATCGCATCGACGGAATGATCGGGAAGCGCTTCGAGCGCGGCGACGCAATCGCCCTTGATGATCGTGTCCAGCCAGATGCGGGATTGCCCGGTCTCGCGGAGACCGGCAAGCGGAAGAACTGACGCCATGTGATACTCGCTATACGCTTACGCAGAACTGATAACGCCCTTATGGTTACCGAAGTTGGTTACCAAAAGCTGAAGCGGAACGGTAAATGCCAAAATAATTCATGGGGCTCGTGCGTTAATGGGAAAGCGCGGTCCTCAGGCCGCCTTCGTTCCGGCATGGCGCTTGCACCGCGGCAAGCGCCATGCAAACCTACACGCAGAACCGACCGATGGAGGAAATTCCGGTGCGATTTTTCGTCATGGCAGTGCTTCTTTGTCTCTCCACCCTCTTCCGACCCGCCATCGCGGCCGAACAGTCGATCATCGTGCTCGATGCCTCCGGCTCGATGTGGGGCCAGATCGGCGGCAAGACGAAAATGTCGATCGCACGCGAAACGCTGCACCAGGTGCTGCAGTCGATGCCCGCCGACAATCCGCTCGGCCTGATGGTCTACGGCCACCGCGAAAAGGGCTCCTGCAGCGACATCGAGCTTGCCGTGCCGCCGGGCGTCGGCAATGCCGACAAGATCGCCGCCTTCGTCGACGGCATCAACCCGAAGGGCAAGACGCCGCTCAGCGCCGCCGTGCAGCAGGCGGCGGAAGCGCTGAAATATACCGAGGAGAAGGCGACCGTCATCCTCGTCACCGACGGGCTGGAAACCTGCGAGGCCGATCCTTGCGCGCTCGCAAGCCAGCTGGAAAAGCAGGGCGTCGATTTTACCGCCCATGTCGTCGGCTTCGGCCTGACGCCGGAGGAAGGCAAGCAGGTGGCGTGCCTGGCCGAAAACACCGGCGGCAAATATTTCGAGGCCGCCGATGCGCCGCAGCTGGTGGCAGCCCTCAAGGAAACCGTCATCGAGGCGCCGCGGCAGGCAAGCGAAGAGCCGCAGCCGGTGCCGGAAGAACAGGCGGTAGCCCCTGCCTTCAACGTCGAGCCGGATGCGGTGCTCTCCGAAGGCGGTCCTTCGCTTGGCGACAACAACGACGTGCAATGGAAACTCTTCCCCGCCGGGGCTGACGGCCAGCCGGCCGGCGACTATGTCGACCTGACCTACAAGGCGCATTATTCCGTCACCATCCCGCCCGGCAAATATATCGGCGAGGCAACGCTGCGCAGCCTGATCGTGCAGCGGGTGCCGTTCGAGGTGAAGGAGGGCGAGGTCGCCAAGCCCTTCGTGAATTTCGATGCCGCCACCGTGACGCTGGTGCCAAAGCGTTCGGCCGATGGCGAGGCGGACAGCAACGCCGTCATCGAGATGAAATTCGGTCCCTACACGACGACGGAATACGGCCAGAAGACGGTCTATATCTCCGCCGGCACGGCGAATATCAAGGCGAAGATCGGACCGTCCGCGATCGAGGAAACGCTGACGGTGAAGGCGGGCGAAACGCTGACCAAGGAGCTGATCATCGGCTCCGGCATCATCGACAACAAGGCCATCTATGCCGAGGGCGGACCGGACGTCGAATCCAACGACCTGTTCTTCGAAGTCCTGTCGGCCACAAAAAGCATCGACGGCAGCCGCAAATCCTTCGGCTACGCCTACGGCAACGGCACCAAGCTGGACGTGCCCACCGGCGAGTTCATCCTGAAGGCGACGCTCGGCAAGGCGAGCGGCGAAACGCCCTTCTCGATCGGCGCCGGCGAACGCAAGGACGTGTTGGTCAACATCAACGGCGGCGTCGTGGCGATCACCGCGCCGAACGCCTACAAGGTCGTCGTGCTGGAAGCCAAGAAGGATATCCAGGGCAAGCAGAAGGAAATCACCTACAGCTTCGACAGGCAATTCCAGGATACGATGCCGCCCGGCGACTACATCGTGCGCGTGACCTACGAAGGCGACGTCGCGCCAAAGGAAAAGCCCGTCACGGTGAAGGCCGGAGAAAGGGCCGATGTGACGGTGGAATAGGCGCCTGGTCCGCCGCTGTAACCATTCGGTCCAGAAAGAAAGAACGAGCGGGCCACACGTCCCTTCTCCCCCGCGGGAATGAAAGTCCCGGTAGGGGGATGAGGGGTGCCACACAGCAAAACCTGTCTGTTTGGCTCCCCCTCATCCGACCCTTCGGGCCACCTTCTCCCCGGCGGGGAGAAGGGGAAATAGCTGCACCGGCCTCTATCCAATCGCACTGCCGGGCATGCGGTCTCCCCTGCTCACGCCTCTGCAGCGGCGTGAAACTGGCGGCTGTCGTCCGGCGCCTCGTCGCGTTCCGCAAGACCGTAGTCGCGCAGCACGCCGGCGATGCGCAGGCGGTATCCGGCGAAGACGCCGTTGCGCCCGGCATGCTGGGCGGCGCGGTGTTCAGCCGTGTTGCGCCATTGGCGGATCGCCGCCTCATCGCGCCAGAAGGACAGGGATAGCAGCTTGCCGGGCTTCGACAGGCTTTCGAACCGTTCGACCGAGAGAAAGCCGTCCATCTTTTCGAGTTCCGGCCAGAGCGCTGCGGCCATCTGGAGATAGGTGGAACGGCGGTCGTCCGCCGGCGTCACTTCAAAGATCACGGCGATCATGGCATCGTCCTTTCCGCGTGCGGCAGGGATACGTTGCGCAGGAAGATGCGATCCTCCTTCAGGATGAAACGTTCGCGCCGGGCAAAATCATAATTCTCCTTCCCCAGCGGGTCGGCGGCCAGCCGGGTGCGATAGGCCTCGTAAGCGGCAAGGCTTTCGATGGTGTAGACGCCGTAGGCCGTGGTTGCCGAACCTTCGTGCGGGGCGAAATAGCCGATGAGATCGGCGCCGCAGCGCGGGATCGCCTGGCCCCAGTGGCGGGCATAATCGCAAAAAGCCTCGCGTTTGAAAGGGTCGATCTCGTAGCGGATGAAAAAAGTGATCATGCGTGTCTCCCTGATGGAACGATGCCTGCTTATGCCATGTTGCATGTCGCCGATGCTTCGGTTACGATCGAAGTATGAAAGAAGGACCTGACATCGCCCAGATCGGCGCGCTCATCGGCGATCCCGCCCGCGCCAACATGCTGACCGCCCTGATGAGCGGACAGGCGCTGACCGCGACCGAGCTTGCCGGGGCGGCGGGCATCACGCTGCAGACGGCGAGTTCGCATCTCGCCAAGCTGGAAGCCGGCGGCTTCGTCGCCCAGCGCAAGCAGGGCCGGCATCGCTATTTCACGCTGGCGGATGCCGGGGTTGGACGGTTGATCGAAAGCCTGATGGGTTTTGCCGCCGACCGCGGGCACCTGCGCCACCGCGCCGGGCCGAAGGAACCGGCCTTGCGCAAGGCACGCATCTGCTACGACCACCTCGCCGGCGATTTTGGCGTGCGCATGCTCGACAGCCTGGTCGCCGGCGGCGCCATCGATGCGGCGGATGATCGTTTGGTGCTGACGGCGGCGGGGGAAGAGCGGCTTGCCGCCTTCGGCATCGATGCCGGGCAGCTCAAGCGCTCCTCACGCCGGCCGCTGTGCCGTTCCTGTCTCGACTGGAGCGAACGCCGCGCCCATCTGGCCGGCACGCTCGGCAAGGCGCTGCTCGACGGTTTCATCGAGCGCGGCTGGGCAAGGCGAAGCGCCGAAAGCCGCGCCATCGCTTTCAGCCAGCAAGGGGAGCGGCAGTTCCTGGCGCTGTTTCCGCTGGCGGAGGCGGCCTGAGCGGAGCGTAGACGTCGTCCGGGCCGGCGACGATCCCGATCGTTTCGCCGGCGGAGAGCGGTTCGGCGGTGAAGGCCCGTGCATGGCCTTCACCGATAGAGGTCAGCGTGCCCGAGCAGATAGGGGCACGCAGCCGGACGGTCAGCCGAGCCGGGCCCGATCACCGAAACGGCGCATCGCCTTCAGCACGGCGGCTGCGAGCGCAGACTTCAGCACCGCGCCGAGCACGAAGGGGGCGACGCCGAGCAGCCAGGCCTGTTCTGCACCGATCATCGCCGCGAGATAGAGACCGCCGAGCACCAGGCACAGCAGGTTGGCGAGGAGATGCGCTCCAAAGCTGCGGATCACCCGGTTGCCCGTCCAGCCGCGCTCCGCAAGAAGACCGGCCAGGGCCGCGACCAGCGGGAAGGAGACGAGATAACCGGCCGTCGGGCCGGCGAAAGGCGCCAGGCCGCCGGCGCCGCCGGCCAGAACAGGGGCACCGAGCATCGCCTCGCCCAGCCAGGCCAGCACGGTGAGCACACCCAGCCGCCAGCCGTAGAGCGCACCGATCATGGTCACCGCGAACGTCTGCATGGTGATCGGCACCGGCACCATCGGCACCGCTATCTGCGAGGCCAGCGCCAGCACGAGCGTGCCGGCGAAGACGAAGGCGAGCTTTACCGCCAGCGGGCGCGTTGCGAGATTCAAGGGATCGAAAGACAGGGGGCGGGATGGGTTGGATATCTGCATGGATTTCTCCTCTTCAAATTATAGATAATTTTTGAATTCCATCTATTTCATGAGGAATATTTTTGGAGCTTGCAAGCGAGATTTGCGCGGGATGGCCGGTGATCGCCTGCAATGGCGTGGAAACCGATGTAAAATCCGGGCACAGCAAGACGACGATTCGCCCCCTGCCACCACACCTTGCCCCCTCGCACCGTCATCCTCGGGCTTGTCCCGAGGATCCAAGCACATCAAATATTATACAATATTGTCAATGCCTTGAATGGCGAAGGCAGATCCTCGGGACAAGCCCGAGGATGACGGCTTGCATGTTGGAATGGGGCTTGGCGCGGCGTCCATGACGCACGAACCGCAATCGCCAAAAAAATTATCTATAATTTCTGGAAAAAATCACCCGACGATGGCGAAGGCACCGGATTCGTCATCGGCCTGCGCGCTGCGCGGGGCGCGGCCGATCCATTGGACGTGTTTTTGCAGCACGGCGACGGCCTCGTCGGTGCGGCCTTGCCGCAGCGCCGCCAGGATGGCGCGGTGATCGTGGTCGGTGCGTTTTTCCCAGCCCGTACGCCAGGCGGAAAACAGGAAGCGGGCGCTGGCGGCGTGCAGGTCGTCGATGGCGGCCAGCAGGCGCGGCATGGCGCAGGGCGCCAGGATCAGCCGGTGGAAGCGACGGTTGGCCGCTTCCCAGGCCTGCACGTCGGCGGCGGCGTCGCCCTCCCGCGTCGCCTCTTCGGCAGCGTCGAAGATGGCGGGGGTGAGGTGGCGGGCGGCGTGTTTCAGCGCCAGCACCTCCAGCGCCGCCCGCATCTCCGCCACTTCGCGCACTTCGGCGATGTCGAAGGAGGCGACGCGCACGCCGCGGCGCGGCTCGCTGATCGCCAGGCCTTGCGCCTCCAGCCGGCGGAATGCCTCGCGCACCGGCACATGACTCGCCTGGAATTCCTCGGCGATGTGATCCTGCCGCAGGCGGGCGCCGGGCGCGAGTTCGCCGCGCACGATGCGGTCGGCCAGCACGCGGCTGATCCGTCCTGCGATTGTGTCTTCGACGTCCTTGCTCATCTGTCCTTATCGCCGGCGGGAATCGCCGTGCCGAAGCTAGAACGCCGCAGCCGCCAAGGCAAATGCGGGCGCTCCCGCCAAAGCCGCCCGCAAGGCGCATCGCAGCCATGCGCGCTTCCGGTTGAGATTGGCGCTGCCATCGTGTAAAGCGCCGGCAATTCGAAACAGGGTGTTTGTCATGAGCGGCTTCGACCTTCTTCTCTTCGATTGCGACGGCGTGCTCGTCGATTCGGAAATCATTTCCGCCAAGGTGGAATCCTCGCTGCTGACCGAGGCCGGTTATCCCATCACCGTCGAGGAGATGAGCGAACGGTTTGCCGGCCTGACCTGGCGCGACATCCTGTTCACCGTCGAGAAGGAGGCGGATATCCCGTTTTCGGCGACGCTGCTCGACAAGTCGGAAAAGCTTCTCGATGCGCGGCTGGAACGCGAGGTGAAGATCATCGACGGCGTCAAGTTCGCGCTGTCGCGGCTGACGCAGCCGCGCGGCATCTGTTCCAACTCCTCGTCGCACCGGCTGGAGATGATGCTGACCAAGGTCGGCCTGCGCGAGTATTTCGCGCCGCACATCTATTCCGCCAAGGATCTCGGCGCCGACCGGGCGAAGCCGAAGCCGGACATCTACCTGCATGGTGCCGAACAATTCGGCGTCAAGCCGGCGCGGACGCTGGTGATCGAGGATTCCGTCCACGGAATCCATGCGGCGCGTGCCGCCGGCATGCGTGTCGTCGGTTTTACCGGCGGTTCGCACACCTATCCCGCCCATGCCGACCGGCTGACGGATGCCGGCGCCGAAACGGTGATTGCACGCATGGCCGACCTGCCGGCGGTGGTCGCAGCACTCGCGGAGTGGACGGGGGCGATCTGAACGTTCGGCGAGCCGGTTGCCGGTTTTTAGGGTCGCGACCGACCCCTCATCCGCCTGCCGGCACGTTCTCCCCGCAAGCGGCAGGTTTTTTGCTTTAGGCGGGACGTCGCCTCTTTCCCCTTCTCCCCAGCGGGGAGAAGGTGGCCCGAAGGGTCGGATGAGGGGGAGACACACGGCAAAACCTTCGCCTGTGGCGCCCCCTCATCCCGCTGCCGCGACCTTCTCCCCGAGGGGAGAAGGAGGCTGGCGGCACCCTCTCATTCCATCTGCGATAATCCTGCCGTGAGAACGCCGTGCTTTCTAAAGACTCTTGAGCCGCAACCGGCCGGGCAGGCATTCGAAACGGGCCGGCAGGCTGCCCGGCGCTTCGCCGTCGCAGTCCATCAATGCCGCCCGTCCGCCGAGCGGCTCCGCCTCGACGGTCCGGGCGCGAAAAACATGGACGAGCGGATCGCGGATGTGGGCGCCGCTGTATAGCTTGTTGAGCAGGCCGAACACGTTGAGCGTCGGCGCCCCGCCCAGCAGCACGACATCGAAAAGCCCGTCATCGAGCACGGCATCGGGCGCAACATGCATGCCGCCGCCGAACCAGGCGCCGTTGCAGACAGCAATCGCGGTGATGGGGCCTTCGAAGGCAACCCTGCCGTCGAGCGTCAGGCGCACGCCCTCGGGACGGTAACGCAGGATTTCCCGCGCAGAATGATAGAGAAACCGCAGCGATCCCGGCATGCTGCGGCCACGTTTCGCCGTGTTGACGGCGCGCACGATCGGTCCCGGCACGCCAAAGCTGGCGATGTTGGCGAAATGGCGCTCGACCGGAGCGCCATCCTCTCCCCGGCAATGCATCAGCCCGACATCGATCGCTCGCGCAGGGGCGGCAAGCAGGGCTTCGACCATCGCCTCGGGGTCGCCTGCCGGCGAAAAATTGCGGGCGAAATCGGCACCGGTGCCCTGCGCCAGGAAGGAGAAGGCCGTTTCCGGCCGCGAAGAGGTGAGGATACCGTCCACCGTTTCGCCGATCGTGCCGTCGCCGCCGACGGCGATGACAAGATTGGCAGCGCCATCGCAAAGGCTGCGCGCATGGCGCGCGGCGTCGCCGGCGCCGCGGGTTTCGAGGATGGTGGTCTCGGAAGCCTGTCGCTGAAGCGCTGCGAGCAGTCGCGGCCAGAGCGTGCGCGCAGCGGCGGAGCCCGCGACCGGATTGCGCACGATGCCGATCTTCACGCGACCGCCCTTCCGCCGGGGGACAGGGAGGTCGCGGGCATCATCGTCAAAGGCCGGCGGTTATTTGGTGTTGTACGGGCCTTCATCGAAACCGATATAGATCTTGGCAAGCTTGCCGGCACCGCCGGGAATGCTGACATTGTCCTTGCGGAAGACGAACTGTGCCGAGCTGCCGCCCGCCGGAATGGCGGCTTCGAACTTGACCAGTTCCGAATAGAGCGTCGTCTGGCCATCGGTCACGGCGACGCGGATCGGCATCACCAGATTGCCGGCCGAGCCGACCGGTCCGGTGACCAGGCGGCCCTGGGCGACGACGGTGATGTTCATGGCGCTGGCGTTCATCGTGCAGCTGCGCGAGGTCTCGGCGAGCGATGCCTGATAGATCACCTTGGCCGGGTCGTCCTTGCCGCCCTTGGCGTAGGTGCGATAAGAGGAGGTGCCGTCGCGCAGGAAGATCTGCGGGCAGGTTCCCTCGACCACCGGCATGGTGTCCGTCGGCGCGGCAGCGGCGGATTTGTTGTCCGTCGTTTCGAGGGTCTTTTGCGTATTGCAGCCCGCAAGGAGGGTGAGAGCGGCCGCAAAAACGATAGGCCGCGAGACATAAGCTGACACGATACTGCCACTCCCTGCATTCCGCCGTTTGCCGGCTTTAAACCTTTATGCCGGGTCTTTCATGACCCGCGGCGATGGTCTATAGCAGCGACGCAGAGAAAAATCGATTGGGTAAGCGCGTTTTGGTGCAATTTTCGCTTTTGCCGCAAAGAGGTGCGGTGTCCGCGACCCTGCTCGCAAGGTCGGCGATTGACGCAGTTGCGAAACGTGCGCGTCGCTTCTGGCGCAAAATGACGGATGCCGTTGCGATTCCTCCCCTAGGCTTCCGGCTCTGCGCCACAGAATTCTCTTCCGCTCTTCAAGACCAAGGATGACCGTCGTGGATTATATCTCAACCCGGGGCGAGGCCCCTTCCCTCGGCTTCAGCGACGCGCTGCTGGCGGGCCTTGCCAAGGATGGCGGGCTCTACGTGCCGCGCGAATGGCCGACGATGTCGAAGCGGGAAATCCGGGCGCTGCGCGGGAAATCCTACCAGGAGATCGCCTTCGAGGTGCTCTACCGCTTCACCGGCGGCGAGATCCCGGCTGAAAAGTTCCGTGCGATGATCGACGAGGCCTATGCCACCTTCCGCCATCCAGGCGTGGCGCCGCTGGTGCAGACCGGCCCGAACTCCTTCATCCTCGAACTGTTCCACGGCACGACGCTCGCCTTCAAGGACGTGGCGATGCAGCTGCTCGGCCGGCTGATGGATTATGTCCTGACGGAACGCAACCAGCGCGCCACCATCGTCGGTGCCACGTCGGGCGATACGGGCGGGGCTGCCATCGACGCCTTTGCCGGGCGCGAGCGCACCGACATCTTCATTCTTTTCCCGCATGGCAAGGTCTCGCCGGTGCAGCAGCACCAGATGACGACGTCCACGGAAAACAACGTCCATGCGCTGGCGATCAAGGGCAATTTCGACGATTGCCAGACGCTGGTGAAGGGCATGTTCAACGACGCCGCCTTCCGCGACCGGGTGAAGCTTTCCGGCGTCAACTCGATCAACTGGGCGCGCATCATGGCGCAGGTGGTCTATTATTTCACCACGGCGATCGCGCTTGGCGGGCCGGATCGCAAGATCTCGTTTACCGTGCCGACCGGCAATTTCGGCGATATCTTTGCCGGTTACGTCGCCAAGAAGATGGGCCTGCCGATCGACCGGCTGGTGATCGCCACCAACGAGAACGACATCCTTGCCCGCACGCTGAAGACCGGCCGCTACGAGATGAAGGCGGTCAAGGCCACCACCTCGCCGTCGATGGACATCCAGATTTCCTCGAACTTCGAGCGGCTGCTGTTCGAAGCCTACGGCCGCGATGCCGGTGCCGTGCGCTCGGCCATGGACAGCCTGAAGCAGTCCGGCGCCTTCGAGATCAGGGACGATGCGCTGAAGGCGATCCGCCGCGAATTCCGCGCCGGCCGCGCCAGCGAAAAGCAGGTCAGGGACACCATCCGCGACACGCTGGCCGAAACCGGCTACCTGCTCGACCCGCACACCGCCATCGGCGTGCATGTTGCCAAAAAGCATGAAAAGGCCAATAGTCCGATGGTGACGCTCGCCACCGCCCATCCGGCGAAATTCCCGGACGCCGTAAAATCGGCCTCCGGTATTGACCCGGCGCTTCCGGCGTGGCTTGCTGACTTGATGGACAGGGAGGAGCGCTTTGACATTCTGGAGCCGGAGCTTAAGACCGTCGAAAGCTTTATCGACAAACATGCCCGGATCACAGACTAGTACGGCGCAGAAAGACAGACGATGAATGTTGAGTGCACCCGGCTTCCTTCCGGGTTGACGGTCGTTACCGAAAAAATGCCGCATCTGGAGAGCGCAGCTCTCGGCGTATGGATCAAATCGGGTTCACGCAACGAAACGGAAGCTGAGCACGGCATCGCCCATCTTCTCGAACACATGGCCTTCAAGGGCACGGCGCGCCGGACGGCGCGCCAGATCGCCGAGGAGATCGAGAACGTCGGCGGCGAGGTGAATGCCGCCACATCGACGGAAACCACCTCCTATTATGCCCGCGTCCTCAAGGACGATACGGCCCTGGCGGTGGATATCCTGGCGGACATCCTCACCGAATCCGCCTTCGACGAGGAAGAGCTCGATCGCGAGAAGAACGTCATCCTGCAGGAAATCGGCGCTGCCGACGACACGCCCGACGACGTCGTCTTCGACAAGTTCTCCGGCATGGCCTACAAGGACCAGACGATCGGCCGGCCGATCCTCGGCACGCCGGACACGGTGATGAGCTTTTCGCCCGACGACATCCGCGCCTATCTCGGCCGCAACTATACGACCGACCGCATGTTCGTCGTCGCCGCCGGCGCCGTCGATCACGACACCTTCGTGCGGCAGGTGGAGCAGCGCTTTTCCGGCCTGCCGACCGCACCGTCGGCCCCGCCGGTCTTCGAGCCGGCGATCTATACCGGCGGCGAGGTGCGCGAAGGCCGCGACCTGATGGACGCGCAGGTGCTGCTCGGTTTCGAAGGCAAGGCCTATCACGCCCGCGACTTCTACTGTTCGCAGATCCTCGCTAACATCCTCGGCGGCGGCATGTCCTCGCGGCTGTTCCAGGAAGTGCGCGAGAACCGCGGCCTCTGCTATTCCGTCTACGCCTTCCACTGGGGCTTTTCCGATACCGGCATTTTTGGCGTGCATGCGGCGACAGGCGGCGAGAACCTGCCAGAGCTGGTGCCTGTCATCGTCGACGAGCTGCGCAAGTCGTCGGAGCGCATCGACCAGCAGGAAATCGAGCGCGCCCGCGCCCAGATCCGCGCCCAGTTGTTGATGGGCCAGGAAAGCCCGGCCGCCCGCGCCGGCCAGATGGCGCGGCAGATGATGCTGTACGGCCGGCTGATCACCAACCAGGAGCTGATGGAACGCCTGGCGGGCATCACCACCGAGCGCCTGACCGATCTCGCCGGACGGCTGTTCTTCGACAAGGCGCCGACGCTGTCGGCGATCGGGCCGCTGGAACAGCTGGCGCCCATGGAAGACATCATCGCATCCCTGTCGACGCCTGCCCCGAAACCACTGACGGCCAAAGGCTGATCGGCCGTTCCGGAGTCGTCGACCGCAACCCTTACCCCGCCGGATCCGTCCGGCCGGCCCAGCCGGGAGTATGTGATGGCACGATCGGTTTTTCGGTTTCTGTCGCGGCAGCCGGAGACGGTCGAACTTGTTGGCGACGCGCTCGCTCTCAGGCTGCCGCGATACGGCGATTTCCGCCAGTGGCATCAGTTGCGGGCCGAAAGCCGAGCTTTCCTCGAACCCTGGGAGCCCACCTGGCGGCACGACGAACTGACGGAAAGCGCCTTTCGCCGCCGGGTGCAGCGCAACGAACAGGAATATGCCTCCGGGCAGTCGGCGCCGTTCTTCCTGTTCCGCAAGGCCGACAACGCGCTGCTCGGCGGCATGACCATCGGCTATATCCGCCGCGGCGCGGCGCAAAGCTGCATGATCGGCTACTGGATGGGCGAGAAATATGCCGGTCAGGGCCATATGTTCGCCGCACTTCGACTCGTTATACCTTACATCTTTTCAGGGCTTCAGTTGCACCGGATCGAGGCAGCCTGTATTCCGGACAACACACGCAGTATCCGGCTTCTGGAAAAAGCCGGCTTTCGCCGCGAAGGGCATTTGAGGGAATATTTGAAAATCAACGGACAGTGGCGGGATCATGTGATGTTCTCCAGATTGGCCACGGACGGTGAGATGGACGGGAAAATACGCACCCCATGACTTTGAACGGTACGATGCTCTTGTCGTCAGCCCGCCGGCTGATCGCCCTCGCGGCTATCCTGGCGGCGCTTTTCCTGCTGACGGCATGGACGGGCGCCTTCGCCGCCGAGCCGATCAAGATTTCCCGCGACGACACGGCGCTGGACCTGACCAGCACCACGGAGATCTATACCAACCAGGGCGAAGCCTTCCAGGTCTCCACCGCCGCCGGTACCGACGGCATCCGCCGCCGCATCGAGGTGCGCGCCAGCTCGGAAAACCACCAGGGCGACTGGGCGGTCTTCGCGCTCGCCAACGTTTCGGAAGAGCAGCTGGAGCGCGTCATCGTCGCCCCGCATTTCCGCCTCGTCGATTCGAAACTGTTCTGGCCGGACCTCGGCTCGCAGCGCATCATCTCGATCACGCCGAGCGAAGGCTTCGCGCTCGACCGGCAGCCGAGCGAGGAGGCCGACGTCTTCCGCATCACGCTCAATCCCGGCGCCGTGATCACCTTCGTCGCCGAGCTTTCGACGCCCGAACTGCCGCAGATCTACCTGTGGGAGCCGAATGCCTACAAGGATACGGTCAACGCGTTTACGCTCTACCGCGGCATCGTGCTCGGCATCGCCGGCCTGCTGGCGGTGTTCCTGACCATCCTCTTCGTCGTCAAGGGCACCTCGATGCTGCCGGCGACCGCAGCGCTTGCCTGGGCCGTGCTCGGTTACGTCTGCGTCGATTTCGGCTTCCTCGAAAAGCTGATCAGCCTGACCTCGGGAGACCAGCGCATATGGCGCGCCTGCGCCGAGGTGGCGCTGGCGTCCAGCCTGGTGATCTTCCTGTTCACCTATCTCAATCTCAACCGATGGCATGTGCATCTGGGCTACGTGACCCTTGCCTGGATACTGGGGCTCGGCGTTCTGTTCGGCGTCGCCATCTACGATCCTTCGGTCGCTTCCGGCATCGCCCGCGTTTCCTTCGCGCTGACGGCATCGGTCGGCATCATCCTGATCGTCTATCTCGGCTTCAACCGCTATGACCGCGCCATCCTGCTGATCCCCGCCTGGGCGCTGATCCTGGTGTGGATCTTCGGCGCCTGGCTGACGATCACCGGGCAGCTCGACAACGACATCATCCAGCCGGCGCTGGGCGGCGGCCTGGTGCTGATCGTGCTCCTGATCGGCTTCACCGTCATGCAGCACGCCTTTGCCGGCGGCGCCTACCAGCAGGGACTGTTTTCCGACCTCGAACGGCAGGCCTTGGCGCTGACCGGTTCCGGCGACACCGTCTGGGACTGGGACGTCGCCCGCGACCGCGTCGTCACCATTCCCGACGTCTCGCAGAAACTCGGCCTGCCGCCGGGCTCGATGCACGGGCCGGCGCGCAACTGGCTGCCGCGCCTGCATCCCGACGACCGCGACCGCTTCCGCGCCACGCTCGACGTGCTGCTCGAACATCGCCGCGGCCGGCTGAACCACGAATTCCGCATCCGCGCCGAAGACGGACATTTCCATTGGCTCGCCATCCGCGCCCGACCGGTGCTCGGCTCCAACGGCGAAATCATCCGCTGCGTCGGCACGATCATCGATGTGACGGAACAGAAGAACTCCGTCGACCGGCTGCTGCACGACGCCATGAGCGACAACCTGACCGGCCTGCCGAACCGCCAGGTGTTCCTCGACCGGCTGCAATCGGTGCTGACGCTGGCGCCGACCGGCGACATCGTCCGGCCGACCGTGATGGCGATCGACATCGACCGCTACAAGCAGGTCAACGACGCGCTCGGCATCGCCGCCGGCTACAACATCCTGATCGCGCTCACCCGCCGCCTGCGCCGCCTCCTTAAGCCGCAGGATACGCTGGCGCGGCTTTCCGGCGATGAGTTCGGCATCATCCTGGTGTCCGAGCGCGATCCGGCCAAGGTGGCCGATTTCGCCGATGCGGTCAGCAAGGCGATCATGGTGCCGCTCAACTTCGCCAACCGCGAGATCATCCTGACGGCCTCCATCGGGCTTGCCTCCTGGGTCGACCAGCAGGAAAGCGCCACCAGCCTGCTCAACGATGCCGAGCTTGCCATGTACCGGGCCAAGCGCGCCGGCGGCAACCGCGTCGAGCCGTTCCAGCCGGCGTTCCGCAGTTTTGGCGCCGACCGCCTGCAGCTCGAAACCGACCTGCGCCGCGCCATCGAACGCAAGGAACTGACACTGGTCTACCAGCCGATCGTGCGGCTGGCCGATGCCGAGATCGCCGGCTTCGAGGCGCTGATGCGCTGGGACCATCCGAAGCGCGGCACGGTGCCGCCGACGGAATTCATCCCGATCGCCGAAACCTCCGACCTGATCGGCCCGCTCGGCATCTTCGCGCTGGAGCGGGCGACGTCCGACCTGGTGCACTGGCAGCAATATGCCGGCGACGTGCCGATCTTCGTCTCCGTCAATCTTTCCAGCGCCCAGTTGCTCAACAACGAGCTTTACAGCGACATGCGGGCGATCCTCGCCAAGACGCAGTGCCAGCCGTCGCAGATCAAGCTGGAGCTGACGGAATCCATGGTGATGGAGAACCCGGAACAGGCCCGCCTGGTGCTCGACAAGCTGAAGGAGATCGGCATGGGCCTGGCGCTCGACGATTTCGGCACCGGCTATTCCTCGCTCGCCTACCTCACCCGCTTCCCCTTCGATACCATCAAGATCGACCAGACGCTGGTGCGCGACGGCGGCGCCAAGCGGCCGATCCTGCTGCGCTCGATCATTTCCATGGCCCGCGATCTCGACATGCAGGTCGTCGCCGAGGGGATCGAAACGGAAGAGGATGCCATCGAACTCGGCAAGCTCGGCTGCAATTTCGGCCAGAGTTATTTCTTTGGCGCGCCGATCGGCGGCGATTCCGTGCTGCGCCTGCTCAAGGAACGTTTTCCCCTGACCAAGCGGGCCTGAGCGGCCGCTGATGATAGGAGTGTGGGTGCGGCATGGAAGAATGTTCCCTGCGACTTCTTCACATTTGATCGTGTTTTCGTGAGCGCGCTGGGCGGGAACAATGCCTGGCCGTGACGGTTCTATCCTCGTAACACCGATAAGAACGATAGTGATACACGAGGAGAAAACGCATGTTTATGAAGCAGATCGCCGTCGCAACTCTTTGTCTCGGCATGGCAACCAGCGCTTTCGCCCAGCAGGGCAATGCCGACAATGGCTCGAAGACCGTGCCGCAGAACCGGTCGACCACCCAGGACGGCAAGGTCATGACACCGGATGCCGTCGACCCCTCCACGACACAGGGCATCACCAACAATTCTATGGACGGTTCAACCAACCCTGACTGCCTCACCCGCAATTCCGGCGGTGCCGGTGATGGCGTCGATGGCACGGCACCCACGAACAATGATCTCGCCAACAACACCAAGGCTTGCTGATTGCGGCTTCGAGAGTTGGTTAGGGACAAACCAAAGGCCAGTCATCGGTTTCGATGGCTGGCCTTCTCTTTGCATCGGAGGTCTCAGGCAGTCTTCACCGGTGCAAGTGACGGTGCCGCCGCTTTTTCGACCTGGCTATCCTTGGCCGTGGCCGTGTGGATCAGCGCGTGGATGAATTCCAGCTTGGCGACGACGACGGGCGACAGCACGAACGGATAGAGGTCCGGCTGGCCCATGCTGCGATGAATGCTGTTGAGTGCGACACTCAATGGAATCCAGGCATTGGCAAGCTGCTCGGCGTTGCGGGCGGCGTAAGGGTTGAACGTCACCTCCGTCGCCATCTCGTCATGGCCTTTCGGATCGATGGCGATGCCGAAGGAGCGCGCCGTTTCCAGCGTATCGACGATATGCAGGTAGTGGGCGAAACATTCGGCGAAATTCTGCCAGCCCGCCACGGGGCCGTTTTCGTAATGGCGCTGCAGGGCGGCGGCATAATCCTCGCGCTCGTCGCCGAAAGCGTCGCGGAACGGTGCGAACCGGTCGCGGTCGCGCACCAGCTTGTTCCAGATGAAATGCCCCGCCTCGTGGCGGAAATGGCCGAGCAGCGTGCGGTACGGCTCGTTCATCATCGTGCGTGTCAACTCGCGTGTCACGTCGTCCGCCTCGGCGGCGCGGATGACGATCACCCCCTCCTCATGCCCGGTCATGGCCGGCACGATCGTGCCATCGGGGTTGATGGTGTCTTCGAGAAAATCAAAGACCAGGCCGCCCTCGGGATCTTCGTTGCGATCGGGATGCGGCAGGTTCCAGCGCAGGAAGGAATAGAACAGATGCCGCTGCGCCTGGCTGATGCGCCGCCAGCGCTCGACGCCTTCTGCCGTGTCGATATTGGGGACAAGCCGGTTGTGGCTGCAGGCCGGGCAGAAACTGTTTTGCGATCCTGCCGGCAGCGTCCAGTTGCAGATATCCAGTTCGGCGTTGGCGCAGAAACGCACCTGCCGCCCGGGATCCGCCACCACCCGCCAGGCGTCGTCGGACGGCTCCAGCGCATGCATGGCCATCACCTCCGGCACGAAGCCGAGACGGTGGCCGCAATTGACGCAGGATCTGTTGTCGAAATGGACCGGAAGGCCGCAATGGTCGCAGGCATAAAGTCTCATGAGTTCTGTCCCCGATGATGATCCATGCTGAAAAACCTGCCGCGGCATCCGCCGGGCAGGTTTTTCGCTATTCAGTCTTTCCCGCGGAAAGCCCGAACGTTAAAGCCGGTCCACCTGGTTTTTCACGGCGTCCTTGACCTTGCCGCTGACAACCTGAACCTTGCCCTTGGCTTCCTGTGCGGCGCCCTTGGCCTGCATCTCATGATTGTCCATCGCATCACCGGCAGCTTGCTTGATCTTGCCGGCAGCCTGGTTGGCGTAACCGGAAACCTTGTCGCTGGTGCTTCCCATTGGGTACTCCTTGAGCTTTTCGAGCGAACCATATGTTCGTCCTGGCAAGGAGTAGAACGGTATGCCGGGGACATTCGTTCCGGTGAACCGAACAATATTTTCAGTCTTCAGGCGTGGCCGGCATCGCTGGAGAGCATGGCAGGCGTCACGCCCAGCAGGGCGAGCGCCCGCTCGTATTTGTCGTCCAGGCTGTCGTCGAAGATCAGCTCTTCGCTTGCCGGGCAATTCAGCCAGCCATTGTTGCCGATCTCGCGCTCCAGCTGGCCGGCGCCCCAGCCGGCATAACCGAGCATCATCGTCGCCCGGCGCGGCCCGCTGCCGCTCGAAATCGCCCGGACGATATCGAGCGTCGCCGTCAGCGAGATGTCGTCGCTGACCGGAATGCTGGATTCGCTGAGATAGTCGTCGGAATGCAGCACGAAACCGCGGCCGCTTTCCACCGGGCCGCCGTTGCGGATCGGGAAATCGCGGGCGTGCGGCGGCAGCATGATCGCATCCGTCTGGTCGATCATGTTGAGGTGCAGCAGCACCTCGGTGAAGGTCAGCGCCTGCGGGCGGTTGATGACGAAACCCATGGCGCCGGCGTCCGAATGGGCGCAGATATACACCACCGTGCGGGAAAAATTGCTGTCGAACATGCCGGGCATGGCGATCAGGAAATGACCATCGAGGAACCCGCGCTCTCGCTTATCCTTCAGTGCCGACAGTGACATGTGGTCCTCCAGCGTAACGTCCTCCGGCCGGTGCAAGAGGAACGTGTGAGTGCTTCGACCTGAGAAACATGGGGTATAGTCACAAATCAATCAACCGGAAATGATGAAGAAAAAACCGCGGCCTCTGGAAGACTTTCCGGGCATCAGCTAAATCCTTACAAGATGAAGATATTTTTTCGATCCACACAATTCATGGCCGGAATTTTCGGCATCGCCGTTCTTGCAGGCGTGATTGCCGGCCCGGCGACGGCCGCGATGACGGCCTGGGCGGAGAGCGAGGGCGGGCGTGTGCGCCTTGTCGCCCTGCCTGCGGATGCCGACGGAAAGATCAGCGCGGCGCTGCAGATCGAGCCGGCGCCCGGCTGGATCACCTACTGGCGCGAACCGGGCGACAGCGGTATTCCGCCGCAGATCAGCATCACGCCCGACAGCAATGTCACGCTCGCCGGCATCGCCTATCCGGTGCCAAAACACATCGAGGCGGGGTCATTGCGCGATTTCGGTTATGACGGGCCGGTCGCCTTTCCGCTCGACCTCACTCTGGCCTCGGCCGACGCCGAGCCGCGTTTCGATGCGCAGGTGTTCATCGGGCTGTGCAAGAACATCTGCATTCCCTTTCAGGCGGATTTTTCGCTGACGCTGCCGAAGGCGGCGCAATCGGCGGCGCAGGAGGCGATGATCATCGAAACCGCCCGCGCCAGCCTGCCGGAAGCGCCGGGCGCCGATTTTGCCGTGACCGGCTCCGACCTTGCCGCCGACCACACGACACTGCATCTGTCGCTGACGCTCCCCGAAGGCGGCGATTTGCCCGAGATCATCGTCACCGGCCCGGCCGGCTACGTCTTCACCGAGCAGCAGAACGCCCGGCGGGAGGCAAACACCTTCTCGACCGACATCGTCATTCCGAAACTGCCGAAACGATTCAAGGCCGAAACCGCCCGCTGGGGCCTATTGGTCAAGAGCGGCGGGCGGGCCATGGAGACCACGCTTGCCTTTGAGTGAGCGACGCATATATTCGCCACCAACCCCGGCGGCCGGACCCGCCCCGTTTCGAGGAGGCATTTCATGACCATATCCATTGGAAGCCAGCCGCCGCCGGCGAAATTCAAGGAAAAAACCCCCGACGGTCCGACGGAAATCACCACCGACGAGCTGTTCAAGGGCAAGCGCGTCGTGCTCTTCGCCGTGCCCGGCGCGTTTACGCCGACCTGCTCGCTGAACCACCTGCCCGGCTACCTGGAAAACCGTGACGCCATCCTCGCCAAGGGTGTCGACGACATCGCCGTCGTCGCCGTCAACGACTGGCACGTCATGGGCGCCTGGGCTCAGAATTCCGGCGGCATGGGCAAGATCCACTTCCTCGCCGACTGGGATGGCGCTTTCACCAAGGCGCTCGGCCTCGATGCCGACCTGTCCGCCGGCGGCCTCGGCCTGCGCTCCAAGCGTTATTCCATGCTGGTGGAAGACGGCGTGGTGAAATCGCTGAATGTCGAGGAGAATCCGGGCCAGGCGACGGTTTCCGCCGCTGCCGCCATGCTCGAGCAGCTGTAAGTTTCATACAAAACGCAAAGAAAAACCGCCTCCGGTGACCGGGGCGGTTTTTTTGTGTCTGCAGTTGATGCCGCTCAGATCATCAGGTCGAACACCAGAATACCGGCCAGGCCGCCATCGGTGGCGGCAATGATGCGCTCCCCGACCGCCACATGCTCGGGATGGACGAGATAGGCGTCGCGGGCGGCCGCATCGTCGAAGGTCACGGTGAAACCGTCCACAAAGCCGCCATTCAGGCCTTCCGGCGAAACGTTCGGCCCGTATTTGACATCGACGATGCCGGGAATGACGTCCTTCAACGCGGCGACCGCCTCGAAGATCGCCTGTTTGTCGGCGGGCTGAAGTGCCGCCTTGAAGCGCAGGAACACGCAATGCAGGATCATATATCTCTCCCCTTGTCCTCGCCGCACAATAACGGCAAACCGGCTCGCCGCAAGCCGGCATTCGCCTGCCGTCGGCGCGCTATTGGGCGCCGCCCTTCTTGAACGGCGCCATGCCCATGCGGGCGAGTTCGTCGGCGCGTTCGTTTTCCGGATGGCCGGCATGGCCCTTGACCCAGTGCCAGGTGATCTTGTGGCGCTTCGTCGCCTCGTCGAGCGCTTGCCACAACTCACCGTTCTTCACCGGCTTCTTGTCGGCGGTCTTCCAGCCGTTCTTCTTCCAGCCATGGATCCACTTGGAGATGCCGTCCATGACATATTTGCTGTCGGTATGCAGGTCGATCTCACAGGGCTCCTTCAGGGCGTTGAGCGCCGAAATCGCCGCCAGCAGCTCCATGCGGTTGTTGGTCGTCGCCGCCTCGCCGCCGGAAAGGTCCTTTTCCGTATCGCCGTAACGCAAGACCGCACCCCAGCCGCCCGGACCGGGATTGCCGGAGCAGGCACCGTCGGTAAAGATATCGATATGTTTCATGGCCGGCTGAGCCCGTATTCACCGACCGAGGAGACGGCCGCGTGAAAGCGCAGCTTGCGCAGATATTCCAGCGGGTCCTTCTTGACGACGAGCGCATCCGGCGGTGTGGTCAGCCAGTCGTAGAGGCGTGTCAGGAAGAAACGCAGCGCCGAACCGCGCGACAGGATCGGCAGGGCCTCGGCCTCGGCCCGGCTCAGCGGCCGCACGCTTTCATAGCCCTCCAGCAACGCCATGCCCTTGGTCATGTTGTAGGACCCGTCCTTTTCGAAGCACCAGGCATTGAGGCAGATCGACACGTCGTAGGCGAGAAGGTCGTTGCAGGCGAAATAGAAATCGATCAGGCCGGAGAGCCCGTCGCCGAGGAAAAACACGTTGTCCGGGAAGAGGTCGGCATGGATGACGCCGGCCGGCAGGTCCTTCGGCCAGTGGGCGGCGAGGAAGGCGAGTTCGCCGCGGATTTCCGCCTGCAGCCCCTTCTCCACCTCGTCGGCGCGTGCTTCCGATTTTTCCCACAGCGTGTGCCAGCCGTCGAGCGACAGGGCGTTCGGGCGCGTCAGGGTAAAACCTTCGCCGGCAATGTGCATCGTCGCCAGCGCCGCGCCGACATCGCGGCAATGCCGTGCCTCAGGCTTGCGCAGCCACATGCCTTCGAGGAACGAAATCAGCGCCGCCGGACGTCCGGACAGCGTGCCGAGCAGCGCGCCGTCCCTGCGCGGCAAGGGCAGCGGGCAGGACAGGCCGCGGGCGGCGAGATGTTGCATCAGGCCGAGGAAGAACGGCAGGTCGGATTTTTCCACCCGTTTCTCGTAAAGCGTCAGGATCAGCGGGTCGCGGGTGGTGTGCAGCAGGAAGTTGGAATTTTCCACGCCTTCGGCGATGCCCTTGTAGGAGGTCAGGTCGCCGACGTCATATTCGGTGAGGAAGCGCTTGAGGTCGTCTTCGGTGATATCGGTGTAGACTGCCAAGGGGGTGACTCGCGGATGGAAACTCAGGTGAGATGAGACATGCTTTGGCATCGCGATGGCGACAAGGCAAGTGGGGCCGGCACCCGTAGCCCTCTTTCCCCTTCTCCCCGGCGGGGAGAAGGTGGCCCGAAGGGTCGGATGAGGGGGGCATACGGCGCGGGATGATGCTTGGGGCACCCCCTCATCCCGCTGCCGCGACCTTCTCCCCGCCGGGGAGAAGGGGGCAGGCGGCACCCTTTCGTTCCATATGCGAAAGCCCTTGGGCCGGCACAGGCCGGCCCTACGCTTTCGCTCCGGGCGTTCGTCGCTGCAATCGATTCACCGGATCGATTGCTTCGGCTGCGCCGAACCGCTTCTCACCCGTTGACAAAAGCCATGTCGGCGGATTCGAGGGCGATGTCGCGCAGTTCGCGGTTGACGAGGAAATGTTCGTTTTCCTGCACCGTTTCCGCCAGCTCGACGCGCGCATCGAAACGATCGCGGAAGGCGGCGATGATTTCGTCGACGATCACCTCCGGCGCCGAAGCGCCGGCGGAAAGGCCGACGGTGGTGATATCGCCGAGATCCGACCAGTCGATCTCCGAGGCACGCTGCACCAGCAGCGATTTCTTCGCCCCTGCCCTGAGCGCCACTTCCACCAGCCGCTTGGAATTCGACGAATTCGGCGCGCCGACGATCAGGAACAGATCGCAGCCGGGCGCCGCAGCCTTGACCGCCTCCTGGCGGTTGGTGGTGGCGTAGCAGATGGAATCGGCGGCCGGCGCCATCAGCTTTGGAAACCGTTCGCCGAGCCTGGCGATGACGCCGGCCGTATCGTCGACGGACAGCGTCGTCTGGGTGACGAAGCCGAGATTGTCGGCATCGACCGGCTCGTAGGCATCGGCATCCTCGACCGTCTCGATCAGCGACACGGAACCTTCCGGCAACTGTCCCATGGTGCCGATGACCTCCGGGTGGCCGGCATGACCGATCAGCACCACATGGCGGCCGAGCCGCTGGTGACGCATCGCCTGCTTGTGCACCTTCGAAACCAGCGGACAGGTGGCATCGAGATAAAAGAGATTGCGTGCTTCGGCGTCGGCCGGCACGGATTTCGGCACGCCGTGGGCGGAAAACACCACCGGCTGCGCGCGGTGCTCGGCGGGGATTTCGTCCAGCTCCTCGACGAAGACCGCACCCTTGGCTTCCAGTCCCTCGACGACGTAACGGTTGTGGACGATCTCGTGGCGGACATAGACCGGCGCGCCATAACGCTTCAGCGCCAGGACGACGATCTGGATGGCGCGGTCGACGCCAGCGCAGAAACCGCGCGGGCCGCAAAGCCTGATCGTCAGCGGCGGTTTGGAAACGGCGATGTTCATTCCTCGTCCCTGGCTTCGTATGTCCATGGATATGGCAATTCGGCTGCGGGTTTACCACAAATTTCCCGGCAGGAAACCGGCAAAGCCGCCGTTCCCTGTAAATCTGCCGTGACCCTCCTGGTCTTCAGCCTTTCCGGCGGCGCAGCCACATCGTGACGGAAACCGCCACCAGCGCCACAGCCAGGCCGTACCAGGTGAGCGCATATTGCAGGTGGCTGTTCGGCAATTCGAACTGGGTGACGCCGCCGATCGGCAGGCCGGCGGGATTGCGCGTCGCATCCGCATCCATGAAGAACGCCACCACTTCCGAGCGGTCGAGGCCGGTGGTATCGGCCATCGCGTCGAGATCCTTCCAGTAGAAGATGTTCTTGGCCGGATCGTTGTCCGGCACGATCGACGACGGTTTTTCCGCAAGCTTGGCGCGGGCCAGGCCGATGACCGTCACCTGGCCGGTCAACTGTCCCTGCTTGCGCATCTCCGGCTCCTTGTTCTCGTAAGGAACGAAACCGCGGTTGACGAACAGGTAGCGGCCATCGGCCAGAAGCAGCGGGGTGTAGACGTAAAAGCCTGTCTGGCCGCGATAGGTGGCGAAAAAGTGCCGCTCCTTGTTGTTGACGAACCGGCCGCTGACGGTCATGGCGCGGTAATCGACGTCCTCTCCGCGGCTGCCAAGCGCCTCGATGTCGGCCAGCGATGCCGGCGGGGCGGCGCGACGTTCGGCGATGTCGGCCAGCAGCTGTTCCTTCCAGTGCAGCCGCCGCACCTGCCATGTGCCGAGCGACAGCAGGATGGCCAGCGCCAGCAGGAACAGGATAAATGTGGCGATCTTCTTGCGGCCGCTCCACGCGACGACCGCTGTCTGGACGTCAGTCACGATCGAGCTTGCCTTCGGCGGCATTGTTGCGGAACTGAAGGGCAATCAGCACGCCCTTGAGCGTTCGCAGCAGAAACAGCGACAGGACGATGGTCAGCGGTCCCCACAGCAGGATGTGCAGCCAGACCGGCGGCGCAAAATTCACCTCCGCCCACAGGGCGAGGCCAACCACCAGGAAACCGATGATCAGGATGACGAAGACCGCCGGCCCGTCGCCGGAATCGGCGAAGGAATAATCCAGGCCGCAATTGGCGCAGCGCGGCTTCACCTTCACCAGGCCGTCGAACAGCTTGCCCTGGCCGCAGCGCGGGCATGAGCCGGCAAGGCCGGTCTTGAACGGATCGACGGGCGGATAATGGGCGCTGTCCTGGTTCATGGCATAATCCCGGTCGGCCTTTGTCTCCGGCGGGCCGCTTCGCCGTTTCTGTTGATCGTATCACGGCTTAACCGCCATGAGGCCATTCCATAAGCCGGCACTTCGCCGCAGGCCAGCGTAAAGTGTAGATCCGTGGGCTTTCATGACACGGCCGGAGCCTTTCATGCGAAAAGGCGGCTGCGTTTCGCGCAACCGCCTTTCCTTATGGTTCTTTCGATCGGACCGGATCAGCCGTGCGCGATCGGCGCGCCCCAGCTACCCCAGATGTAGATGCTGAAGAACAGGAAGAGCCAGACGACGTCGACGAAGTGCCAGTACCACGCAGCGGCCTCGAAGCCAAAGTGCTGCTTCGGCGTGAAGTCGCCCTTGATCGCACGCAGCAGGCACACCAGCAGGAAGATGGTGCCGACGATGACGTGGAAACCGTGGAAACCGGTCGCCATGAAGAACGTAGCGCCGTAGATCGAGCTCTTGAAGGCGAACGGAGCGTGGGCATATTCGTAGGCCTGCACGAAGGAGAACAGCAGGCCGAGGGCAACGGTGAGCGCCAGGCCGTTGATCAGGCCCTTGCGGTCGCCGTGCAGCAGCGCATGGTGCGCCCAGGTGACGGTCGTGCCCGACAGCAGCAGGATCACAGTGTTGTACAGCGGCAGGTGCCAGGGGTCGAGCACTTCGATACCCTTCGGCGGCCACTGGCCACCGGTGAATTCGAAGCGTGAGGCCTGGATGGCTTCATGCGAGAACAGGCTGGCATCGAAGAAGGCCCAGAACCAGGCGGCAAAGAACATCACTTCGGAAGCGATGAACATGATCATGCCGTAGCGCAGGTGCAGCGAAACGACGCGGGTATGGGCACCCTCATGCGCTTCCTTCACCGTGTCCGCCCACCAGCCGTACATGGTGTAGAGCACCAGAGCGAGGCCGATGTAGAAGATCCACGGAGAGGCAAGCTCCAGGCCGAACAGGTGGAACGAACCACCGTTCAGATAACGCATGTAGCCGACGCCCCCGAAGGTCAGCAGGAATGCACCGACGGAGGCCAGAAGCGGCCACGGGCTAGGGTCGATGATGTGGTAGTCGTGATTTTTCTGGTGTGCATCGGCCATGTCAGCGATCCCCGAATGTCTTTCTCCAAAATGTCACCGGCGAACCGGAAACATACCTCTCACAATTTCTGTTCAGAACCCTTGTCCTCATCCGTCCGCAAAGCCACCGGCTTTCCGCTCTCGTGCGGATAGAATGTATAGGACAGGGTCAGCGTTCCGATACTCTTGGTCTCGGGCGTGTTGACGATGTCCGGATCGACGTAGAACACCACCGGCATGGTCATCGTTTCGCCCGGCTTCAACTCCGTTTCGGTGAAGCAGAAGCACTGGACCTTGTTGAAATAGGCACCTGCGACCATCGGCGTGACGTTGAAGATCGCCTGCCCCTTGGTCGGCTTGTTCGACATATTCGTCGCCGTGAACTCGACCTGCACCGTCTCGCCGATCTTGACCTCGACATTGCGCTGCACCGGCTTGAAGTCCCACGGCAGGCCGCTGGCGACGTTGGCGTCGAAACCGACGGTCACCTTGCGGTCGAGCACCACCTGCGACATCTGCTCGACGCGCTGGGTCGTGCCGTTGTAGCCGGTGACACGGCAGAACATGTCGTAGAGCGGCACGGCGGCAAAACTTGCGCCGACCATCGCGCCGACGAAGGTGAGGCAGGCGGCAACGACGACGCCGTTGTTGCGCGGCGTGTTGCGGCTGGTCTGCGGCGATTGTTCGGTCATCGGCTCACCCCTGCATCCCGCCGCCGAACTTGATCAGCGTCACGACGTAAAAGAGAACGACAAGGCCGGCCAGCGCAAAACCGAGCGCGATGTTGCGGCCACGACGGGATTTCTGTTGCTTGTCGGTCAGCGTGATCTTGTCGATCATGCGGCACCTCCGATCAGCGAAAGCAACGGCGCCACGAAGGCGTCGATCATCAGGGCGGAAAAGATGGCGAAGAGATACAGGATCGAGAAGGCGAACATCTTCTTCGCCGGCACCATCTTCTGATCGCCATCCGGCATGCGCCAGACGGCGATGGAACAGTACAGGAAGACGGCGCCGAGCAGGCCGGCGAACACGCCGTATCCGAGGCTCGACCAGCCGGCAAGGGCGGGAACCACGGCAATGACGGCAGTCAGCAGCGTGTAGATGAAGATCTGGATTTTGGTGGAGGCTTCGCCGGCGACATTCGGCATCATCGGCACGCCGACGGAGCCGTAGTCACGCATCTTGAACAAGGGGGGCCCCGAGAAGGGCGCGGGGGCCAAAGGAAAGAGGAGGAGAAAAACCACGTTGTTTCCCAGCGACCCGCCGCGGGGGCGGAGGCCCCAGCCGTTCCGGGGGGGGAGGGGGCGGGCACACCCGCCGATGACGATGTTCTGCGGCGTCGAGCGCTTCAGCCACATGGTGTAGACGACGGCGTAGAAGAAGATCGTGAAGGCGAGCAGGCCCGCCGAGAACCAGTTGACCACCAGGCCGAGGATGGCGACCGAGAAGAAGGAGAGCGTCAGGCCGAAGGCGAGCGCCTCGTTCGGCTGGATGCGGCCGCCCGGGATCGGCCGGTTGGCGGTGCGGCTCATGACCGCGTCGATATCGGCGTCGTACCACATGTTGAGCGCGCCCGAGGCGCCGGCTCCGACGGCGATGCAGAGAATGGCGATGAAGCCGAGGACCGGATGGATGTGGCCCGGCGCCAGCACGAGGCCGGCAAAGGCCGTGAAGACGACGAGCGACATCACCCGCGGCTTCAGCAGTTCGAAGAAATCCCGTGCGCCCGCTTCCGAAAGGCGCACGCCGCCATTCGTTCCCAGCGCTTCGTGATCGTCGATGACCGTCATTCAACCCGTCCTGTTTTTATTTGTATCGGCGCCGCGTCTTTTCCGCGGCGCCTTCGTTCTCAAGCTTTGACCAGCGCGCGGCTTACTTGATGCGCGGCAGCTGTTCCCACTGGTGGAACGGCGGCGGCGAAGACAGCTGCCATTCCAGCGTGGTCGCACCCTCGCCCCACGGATTGTCGCCGGCGATGCGCTTCTTGGCGAAGGCTTCCCAGACGGCAAAGAGGAAGATCAGCACGCCGATGCCGGAGATGTAGGAGCCGATCGAGGACACGTAGTTCCAGCCGGCAAAGGCATCCGGATAGTCGATATAGCGGCGCGGCATGCCGGCGAGGCCGAGGAAGTGCTGCGGGAAGAACACCAGGTTCACGCCGACGAACATCACCCAGAAATGCAGCTTGCCGAGGAACTCGGAATACATGTAGCCGCTCATCTTCGGGAACCAGTAGTACCAGGCGGCGAAGATGGCGAACACGGCGCCGAGCGACAGGACGTAGTGGAAGTGGGCCACGACGTAATAGGTGTCATGCAGCGAACGGTCGAGGCCGGCGTTGGCGAGCTGGACGCCCGTAACACCACCGACGGTGAACAGGAAGATGAAGCCGATCGCCCAGACCATGGGGGTGCGGAAGGTGAGCGAACCGCCCCACATCGTCGCAACCCAGGAGAAGATCTTCACGCCGGTCGGAACCGCGATGACCATCGTGGCGAACACGAAGTAACGCTGCGTTTCGAGCGACATGCCGACCGTGTACATGTGGTGCGCCCAGACGATGAAGCCGACGGCGCCGATGGCGACCATGGCGTAGGCCATGCCGAGGTAACCGAAGATCGGCTTGCGCGAGAAGGTCGAGACGATGTGGCTGATGATGCCAAAGCCGGGCAGGATCAGGATGTACACTTCCGGGTGACCGAAGAACCAGAACAGGTGCTGGAACAGGATCGGGTCGCCGCCGCCTTCCGGCGCGAAGAAGGTCGTGCCGAAGTTGCGATCGGTCAGAAGCATGGTGATGCCGCCCGCCAGGACCGGCAGCGACAGCAGCAGCAGGAAGGCGGTGACCAGCACGGACCAGGCGAAGAGCGGCATCTTGTGCAGCGTCATGCCCGGCGCGCGCATGTTGAAGATCGTGGTGATGAAGTTGATCGCGCCGAGGATCGAGGAGGCGCCGGCGATGTGGATCGACAGGATCGCCAGGTCCATGGCCGGCCCGGGCTGGCCCGAGGTCGACAGCGGCGGATAGATCGTCCAACCGCCGCCGACGCCGTAGGCGCCCGGCGCGCTCGGCATGAAGGCCGACAGCAGCAGCAGGATGAAGGCCGGCGGCAGCAGCCAGAAGGAGATGTTGTTCATGCGCGGGAACGCCATGTCCGGCGCGCCGATCATGATCGGTACCATCCAGTTGGCGAAGCCGCCGATCAGGGCCGGCATCACCATGAAGAAGATCATGATCAGGCCGTGCGCCGTGGTGAAGGCGTTGTACATCGACTTGCCGGCGTCGATGGCGGCGTCGCCCTCCACGCCGTAGACCATCGAGGCGAGGCCATGGAAGATCTGGATGCCGGGCTCCTGGAGCTCCCAGCGCATCATGATCGACAGGCTCGCCCCGATGATGCCCGCGATGATCGCGAAGATCAGGTAGAGCGTGCCGATGTCCTTGTGGTTGGTCGAGTAGACCCAGCGCACCCAACCGCGCGGGTGGTGATGCTCGTGGGCGTCGTGGTGAACTGCGGCCTCAGCCATTTTCCCGCTCCGTATCCTGTGTCCGTCCGCTCCGGCTAGTTGCCGGCAGCCGCCAGTTTCGTGTCGCTGCCGATCGAGGCCAACAACGCCTTGTTGGCGCCGGCCAGATCGCCCTGGGCGGCCGCGAACCAGGTGTCATACTTTTCCTTGCTCACGACGCGGATTCCAATCGGCATGTAGGCATGGTCCTTGCCGCACAGCTCGGAGCACTGCCCGTAGTACATGCCTTCCTTCTCGGCCTTGAACCAGGTCTCGTTGAGACGGCCCGGCACGGCGTCGACCTTGACGCCGAAGGCCGGCATCGCGAAGGCATGGATGACGTCGCTTGCGGTCACCAGCACGCGCACGGTGGTGTTGACCGGCACGATCAGCTCGTTGTCGACGGCGAGCTGGCGCGGATAGGCGGCATGGTCGTCCTTGCCGAGCGAGGCGCGGTCGGCGTCCTTCAGCAGCAGCGAGGAAAAGGTCAGCGGCGTCTGGCCCTGGTACTCGTAGTCCCAGTACCACTGGACGCCAGTGGCCTTGATGGTCATCGCCGGCTCCTCGCCGGGATCGTATTCGGCGGTCAGCAGCTGGAAGGACGGCACGGCGATGAACAGCAGCACGATCACCGGCCCGACGGTCCAGACCACCTCGACCAGCGTGTTGTGGCTGGTGCGCGACGGCGTCGGGTTGCGGCTCGCGCGATAGCGGAACATCACCCAGCCGAGCAGCACCATGACGAGCAGCGTGACCGGCAGGATGAACCACAGCGTGTACTGCTCGAACCAGCGGATCTCTTCCATGATCCCGGTCGCCGCAGGCTGGAGGGAGAGCTGCCAGGGCTGGGGCTGCGCGGCCCAGGCTTCGCCGGCGGCGGCCAGCAGCGGCAGTGCAGCCAGGCTTGCGTACAGTTTCTTCATCACCCTCAACGTCTCCCCGATCAGCGAGTCTTGGCGACTGGCACCCGTCCGACGGCCGGTCCGGACGGACTCCGCGCCCTTTCCGGCGCGTTCAAACCATACTCTCAATTCATCCGCAAGGAAGGCATACCCGGAAGCATGCGGCATTTTTGCGCGCGACTTTGCGTGCAGCGCAGAAGACGGCCGCAGAGGCCCCCGCGCGGGCCGGGGACGGCGCCGCGGCGTCGCATTTCGGTCCGATTCGTGGCCGAAGAGGCGGCGGGCGGGCGCCGCCGGCGCGCCGCGCTTCCCTTTTGCATCAGGCCTTCGCAAGCTAGATTGCGGTGATTCGCCGAGGAACATAGATGACGGGTCAATCCTTCCGACGCCTGATCTGGGCTGCCGCCGCCTGCATGGCGCTGTGGCCGCTGAATTCCGCGCTGGCGCAGACGCAGCCGACCGGGACCGTCCGCTCCACGCATGGCGCGTGGTCGATCATCTGCGACACGCCGCCCGGCGCCACGAGCGAACAGTGCGCGATGATGCAGAACGTCATCGCCGAGGACCGGCCCGAGGTGGGGCTGTCGGTGGTCGTGCTGCGCACGGCTGACAACAAGGCCGAGATCCTGCGCGTGCTCGCCCCGCTCGGCGTGCTGCTGCCCAACGGGCTCGGCCTCAACGTCGACGGCAAGGACATCGGGCGGGCCTATTTCGTGCGCTGCTTCCAGGACGGCTGCTACGCCGAGGTGATCCTGGAAAAGCCGCTGCTCGACACGCTCAAGACCGGCAAGGCCGCCACCTTCATCGTCTTCCAGACGCCGGAGGAAGGCATCGGCATCCCTGTCGACCTCACCGGCTTCTCCGACGGCTTCAAGGCGCTGCCGTAGCCACTCCCCCGTCTGCCGCCGTTGCGGAAGTCCGCGTTTGGGGGCAGAATTGTCGTCGTGCGGCCGTTTTCCGTCGGGAGGGTGGCGATGCGCGCATCATCTATCGGTTTCCTGTTTCTGGCTGCGGCCGGGCTCCTCGCGCCCGCAGCCGCCGGCCATGCCGAGGACCTGCTGAAATCGGCCGATCCGGACCTCGTGCTCGAGCTCGCCAAGGGCTTCGGGTCGGCCGAGATCGACAAGGACGAGGACGGCGACCCGGTGGTGCACGGGCGCATCCAGGGCATCAAGTACGTCATCTACTTCTACGACTGCACCAAGGGCGAGAACTGCCAGTCGATCCAGTTCGCGACGGGCTACACGGACCCGTTCACGGCCGAGCAGGCGAACGCGTGGAACACCGAGTACCGCTGGGTGCGCGCCTACGAGCACGACGGCTCGAACTTCCGGATGGACGTCGATTTCTCCGGTGGCATCACCCGGGCGAACCTGGAGGATCAGATGGCGACGTGGGATTCGCTGATCCCCAAGATCAAGAAGCTGGTCGGCGACTGAGCGCCGCAACGCGCCTACCGGCCGCCGCGGATGCGCAGGCCGACGGCGATGCCCAGACCGGCGGCGACGCCGATGCCGGAGCCGGCCAGCACATAGGGCCAGCCGAACAGCGCCCCGGACGCGATGCCGGCCGCCGCCCCCGCCAGTACCCAGATCGCCACCAGGCGCATCCCCTCTCCTTCCGCGACATTCTTTCCACGCTCCGGGTGCAAGCCCGGACGGCCGCGACTATATAGACGACCGACACAATTTTCACGGGAGCCCCGCCGTGGCCGAACGCCTTCTCGACCGTTTCGACATTTCCGACAGCAAGGTGCGCGAGATCGTGCGCGACACGATCTCCGGCACCGACGACGGGGAGCTCTTCCTCGAATATCGCGAGGGCGAATCGCTGATGTTCGACAACGGCCGGCTGAAGACGGCCAACTTCAACGTCGACCAGGGCTTCGGGCTGCGCGCCGTCGCCGGCGAGGCGACCGGCTACGCGCATTCGAGCGAGCTGTCGGAAGCCGCGTTGCGGCGCGCCTCCGACGCCGTCTCCGCCGTCAAGGCCGGCTATTCCGGCACGCTCGCCGAGCGGCCGGCCGGCACCAACCGTCACCTCTACGGCGAGGAGAACCCGATCGCGGCGCCCGGCTTCGAGGCGAAAGCAAAGCTTTTGCAGGAGATCGACGGCTATGTGCGCGCGGCCGACCCGCGCGTGCGGCAGGTGACGGCCTCGCTCGCCGCTTCCTGGCAGCGCGTCGAGATCGTGCGCGCCGACGGCTCGATGGCGCAGGACATCCGTCCGCTGGTGCGCGTCAACGTCGCCGTTGTCGTCGGCGACGGCGACCGGCAGGAGACCGGCTCCTACGGCATGGGCGGCCGCAAGAGTTTTGGCGAGTTCCTGGCGCAGGATTCCTGGAAGTTCGCCGCGGACGAGGCGCTGCGGCAGGCGCTGGTCAACCTCAGGGCGGTGCCGGCGCCGGCCGGCACGTTCGACATCGTGCTTTCGTCCGGCTGGCCGGGCGTGATGCTGCACGAGGCGGTCGGCCACGGGCTCGAGGGCGACTTCAACCGCAAGAAGACATCCGCCTTCGCCGGGCTGATGGGCCAGCAGGTGGCGGCCAAGGGCGTCACCGTGGTCGACGACGGCACGATCGCGGAGCGGCGCGGCTCGCTCACCATCGACGACGAGGGCACGGCGACCAACCGCACCGTGCTGATCGAGGACGGCAAGCTCGTCGGCTACATGCAGGACCGACAGAACGCGCGGCTGATGGGCATGAAGCCGACCGGCAACGGGCGCCGCGAGAGCTATGCCTACGAGCCGATGCCGCGCATGACCAACACCTACATGACGGCCGGCGACAAGAGCCCCGAGGAGATCATCGCCTCGGTGAAGAAGGGCATCTACGCCGTCTCCTTCGGCGGCGGGCAGGTCGACATCACGTCGGGCAAGTTCGTGTTCGGCTGCACCGAGGCCTACATGATCGAGAACGGCAAGGTCACCCAGCCGATCAAGGGCGCCATGCTGATCGGCAACGGCCCGGACGCCATGCACCGCGTCTCCATGATCGGCAACGACATGAAGCTCGACACCGGCATCGGCATGTGCGGCAAGGCCGGCCAGGGCGTCCCCGTCGGCGTAGGCCAGCCGCATCTCAGGATGGACCAGATGACGGTCGGCGGCACGCAGGTGTGAGGAGGGCAGCCGCGCTATAGCCAGGATGCAGGGCTTCGCGGCAGGCGGCCGCCCGGATCGACGACGTCGAGCTCCGGCCCGCCCTCCCCGTTCCATCGCCACAGGGCCACGCAGCTCCCGCCCGGAGACATGAAGGACGGGTAGACGACGCCGTCATGGCCCGCCGCGAGCAGGCGCTCCCTCACGCGATGCGTTTCCGGCACCTCGCCGCGGTCCAGCGCCAGCCGCCAGTCGCATCCGTGGATCGCCAGATCGACACCGAGCGCCCTCAGCGCGTCGCGGTCCGTCAGGTCGGCCAGCCGCGCGCCCGTCAGCCGGAGCTGCGCGATCAGCGCCGGATGCTGGACGAAGCCCTGGTTGTATTCGGCCCAGGCGGTCGAAAGCTCGCGGGCGGCATAGATCGTCGAAGCGCCCACCGGATTCCAGCGCCCCCCGTAGCGCGCGGCGCCCTCGCCGGACAGAGGCAGGTGGGCCCAGCGCGGCACGTAGGCGCGCCAGAGGATCGTTGCCTGCTCAGGCATAGACGCCGGAGCGGACAGCCTCCAGATAAGCGAGCACCTTTTCCGCCTTGCCTTCGCGCACGAGGTCGTAGGCGGTCTTGCCGCCCCAGCCGGGGATCGGCTGGTGCTTGAACCACAGCGCCGCCCGCTCGTCGCCGCCGGCCATCTCGCCGGCCATGGCGAGGATGCGCACCAGCGGGCTCAGCGCCGCATCCGCCTTGCGCGCGCCGGCGTCGGAGGCCAGCGTGTTGCGTGCTACCCCGACGAGGCCCGCAAGCTCGCTCAGGGTCACGCCCAGCAGCTCCGCCACGCGGCGCGCGGACAGATAGGGTCCGCTGCCGAAACGGGAGGCCGAGACATCGAGAACGGCGACACTCATGGCATGTTCCTTGCACAAATTGACGCTTTGGCGCTCAAATTAGGCTCAATTCTCGCCCGTTTCAAGCTCGGCATGTGAGGCCGGGTGACGCCACCCACCCTCGATGCGGTCGCGCCGGTGTTCCTTGAACACCTGCTCGCCGGCTAGCGCCGTCTGCCCGGCTTCTCCAGCAGCGCCACGGCCTCGACATGGCCGGACCAGAGGAACTGGTCGATCGGCGTGACGGAGGTCACGCGGTAGCCGCCGGCGGTCAGGATGGCGAGGTCGCGCGCCAGCGTCACCGGGTTGCAGGAGACGGCGGCGACGCGCGGGACGGCCGAGCGGGCGATCTGTTTCGACTGGTCCTCGGCGCCGGCGCGCGGCGGGTCGAAGACCAGCCCATCGAAGCGCTCCAGCTCGCGCGCCAGCAGCGGCCTGCGGAAGAGGTCGCGGCGCTCGGCCGTCACCTGCCGCAGCCCGCCCGCGAATCGCGCGGCGCGGTCGAGTGCGGCGAGCGAGGCCGCATCCGATTCGACGGCATGCACGGCCGCGCGCGCCGCCAGCCGCAGCGCGAAGGTGCCGGAGCCTGAAAACAGGTCGGCCGTCCGCTTCGCGCCGGCCAGGTGCCCCGTCACCAGCGCCGCCATCGCGTCCTCGGCTTCCGCCGTCGCCTGCAGGAAGGCACCGGGCGGCGGCTCGACGGCTATCGTGCCGAACATGACGACCGGCGGCCGCGTCGCGACAATCGTCTCGCCGCCGACGGAGAGCCGCGCGAAGCCGGCGCGGCGCACGAAGTCGATCGCCGCGAGGCGGGCGGCATCGGCCAGCCTGCCCGTCTCCTCGCAGGCGATGTCGAGGCCCGACGCGGTCGCCGTCACCGTCATGCGGAACGGCGCCGGGCCGGCGGCCAGGATTGCGGCCAGACCGCGCAGCTCGTCCAGCTTCGCCACGATCTCCGGCCGCGCGATCGGGCATTCGGCAATGTCGACGATCTGGTGGGACAGCGCCTCGTGGTAGCCGAGCAGCATGCCGGCGGCGGTGCGCCGGCCGGCGAACGTCACGCGCCGGCGCGTCCCCGGCACGCAGGGCACGATCGGCGCGACGGGCACGTCGATGCCGGCGCCCTTCAGCGCGTCGACCACCTTCGCCCGCTTCCACGCATTGTAGGCTTCCGTGTCGAGATGCTGGAGCGCGCAGCCGCCGCAGGTACCGAAATGCCGGCAGGGCGGCTCGACGCGCTGCGGCGAGCGCTTCACCACGGCGATCAGGTCGGCGCGGTCCTTCTGGCGCGCGGCCGTCACCGTCTCGCCCGGCAAGGCGTAGCGGATATAGACGGGGCCGCTCTCGCTGCGCGCGATGCCGTCGCCCTGCGCGCCCAGCCGCTCGATCTCGAAGGTGGCGTTCACGCGTCCTTGACCCCGCCCAGCAGGTATTCCGTGTTGCCGTCGCCGCCGGCAATCGGGGACGCGACGAGGCCGACGGCGCGCCAGCCGGGCTGGCGGGCCAGCCAGTCGCGCAGATCGCGCGCCACGGCCTGCGCCCGCACCGGCTCGACGATGCCGCCCTTGCCGATGCCTTCGCGGCCGACCTCGAACTGCGGTTTGACGAGGATGACGGCTATCGCGCCCGGAACAGCCAAGGCGAGCGCCGGCGGCAGCGCCAGCCGGATCGAGATGAAGCTGACGTCGCAGACGACCATCCCCGGCTCGTGCCCGTGGAGCGAGGGGTCGAGCGCGCGGGCGTTCACCCCTTCGAGGCTGGTGACGCGCGGATCGGCCGCAAGCTCCGGTGCGAGCTGGCCGTGGCCGACGTCGAGCGCGAAGACATGGCTCGCGCCACGTTCGAGCAGGACCTGCGTGAAGCCGCCGGTGGAGGCGCCGATGTCGAGGCAGACGCGGCCGGCCGGATCGAAGCCGAACGCGTCGAGGCCGTGGATCAGCTTGAGCGCGGCACGCGAGACATAGCGGCCGGCCGGATCGTCGACGGCGATTTCCGCCCCGGCCGGCACGGGCTGGCCGGCCTTGCGGGCGACTTCGCCGTCGACGCGCACCGCGCCGCGCAGGATCGCGTCACGGGCGCGCGAGCGCGTCGCGAACAATCCACGGCTGACCAGCAGCTCGTCGAGCCGCCTGCTGGCGTCGGAAGGCGTGTCCATCGGCCTTCCATGGCCCAACGGGCCAGTGGAAAGCAAGCTTCCATCAGGCCGGATGCGAGGCGCCCCAGGCCGCGGGATGCCAGTCGACGGCTTCCACGAAATCGGGAATCTGGTCGTAGGCGAAGCCGCCGCGTATGTCGCCGATCTTCTTGGCGACGATCTGCGCGGCCGCCTCGTCGATGCGGCGGTCGTAGGTCGGCTCGGCGAGGGCGGCGCCCGTCAGGGCGGCAAGGGCCGTCACGGCCAGAACGATGCGGTACATTGTTTTTGTCTCCCTGTCCCACTGCCGGTCTATCAGGCGCAGCTTTCGGAACGGCCAAGGAAGACGGTAAGGAAAGGGAGAATCCGCAGGCTGAACAGCCGGTTAAGCCGGCCTGCGGAGGATCTGATTCAAGCCGGTCAGGCGCGCGCGGCGGCGACGCCGCTGCCGAGCGCGGCAAAGACGGTGCGCACGATGCCGGCATGGTCGAGGCCGGCGGCGGCGTACATCTTCTCCGGCTTGGCGTGGTCGACGAACAGATCCGGCAGCACCAGCGAGCGCACCTTCAGTCCGTTGTCGAGCAGTCCGGCGGCCGCGAGGAAATGCAGCACCTGGCTGCCGAAGCCGCCGACCGCGCCTTCCTCGACCGTGACCAGCACCTGGTGCTCGCGGGCGAGCCGCGCGACGAGATCGGTGTCGAGCGGCTTGGCGAAGCGGGCGTCGGCGACCGTCGTCGACAGGCCCGCCGCCTCCAGTTCCTCGGCCGCCGCCAGGCAGTCCTGCAGGCGCGTGCCGAGCGAGAGAAGGGCGACCTTGGTGCCCTCGCGCAGCACCCTGCCCTTGCCGATGTCGAGCACGGCGCCGCGCTCCGGCATCTCGACGCCGACGCCGTCGCCGCGCGGATAGCGGAAGGAGATCGGCCCGTCGTCATAGGCGGCGGCGGTGCGCACCATGTGCTTCAGCTCCGCCTCGTCGGCGGCCGCCATCACGACGAAGCCGGGCAGCGAGGCGAGGAAGGTGGTGTCGAAGGCGCCGCAATGGGTCGCGCCGTCGGCGCCGACGAAGCCGGCACGGTCGATGGCGAAGCGCACCGGCAGCTTCTGGATCGCCACGTCGTGCACGACCTGGTCGTAGGCGCGCTGGAGGAAAGTCGAATAGATCGCGCAGAAGGGCCTGTAGCCCTCGGTGGCCAGCCCCGCCGCGAAGGTCACGGCATGCTGCTCGGCGATGCCGACGTCGAAGGTGCGCTTCGGGAACGCCTCGCCGAACAGGTCGAGGCCGGTGCCCGACGGCATGGCGGCGGTGACGGCGACGATGCGCTCGTCCTCGTGTGCCTCCTGCACCAGCGCCTGCGCGAAGACCTTGGTGTAGCTCGGCGCGTTGCTGGCGGGCTTGGCCTGCGCGCCGGTGATGACGTCGAAGCGGTTGACGCCGTGATACTTGTCGGCGGCGGCTTCCGCCGGCGCGTAGCCCTTGCCCTTCTTGGTGACGACGTGGATGAGCACCGGCCCGTTGCCGTTGTCGCGCACGTTGCGCAGCACCGGCACCAGATGCTCCAGATCATGGCCGTCGATCGGACCGATGTGGAAGAAGCCCAGCTCCTCGAACAACGTGCCTCCGGTGACGTAGCCGCGCGCATGCTCGACGGCCCGCGTCACCGCGCGGTCGACGCGCTTGCCGAGATAGGAGGTCAGCTTCTTGCCGAAGTCGCGGATGCCGGCATAGGTCGAGCCGGAGGCGAGACGCGCCAGATAGTGGCTCATCGCGCCCGACGGCGGCGCGATCGACATGTCGTTGTCGTTGAGGATGACGATCAGGCGGGCGTCCAGCGCGCCGGCATTGTTCATCGCCTCGTAGGCCATGCCGGCCGACATCGCGCCGTCGCCGATGACGGCGATCACGTTGCGCCGGCCGCCCGACAGGGCGCGGGCCACCGCCATGCCGAGCCCGGCCGAAATGGAGGTCGAGGAATGCGCCGCGCCGAACGGATCGTACTCGCTCTCGGACCTTTTCGTGAAGCCCGACAGCCCGCCCTCCTGCCGCAGCGTGCGGATGCGGTCGCGGCGGCCGGTGAGAATCTTGTGCGGATAGGCCTGATGGCCGACGTCCCAGATCAGCCGGTCGTCCGGCGTGTCGAACACGTAGTGCAGCGCGACCGTCAGTTCGACCACGCCGAGCCCGGCTCCGAGATGGCCGCCGGTCTGCGACACCGCGTCGATCATCTCGGCGCGGACTTCGGCGGCAAGCCGCGGCAGGTCGGATTCGGGCAGCTTGCGCAGGTCCGCCGGGATGCGGACGGTGTCGAGGAGCGGCGTTTCGGGCGGCGATTTCACGTTGGCTGCGCACCTCGGATCGTTGCTGGGGAGGACATAGGCCTTCGATCCGCCAAAGTAAACGCGGCGCGCGGCGGCATTGCGGCGGAAGCTCAGCCTTCCGGCAGCGGCACGAACTCCTCCTCGTCGCCCGGCACGATGTCGAAGCGGCCGGTGCGCCATTCCTCCTTGGCCTGCTCGATGCGCTCCTTCGAGGAGGAGACGAAGTTCCACCAGATGTAGCGGCGCGAGCCGAGCGCGGCGCCGCCGAACAGCATGAAATGGGCGCCGCGTCCGGCCCTCACCACGATCTCGTCGCCGGGGCGAAACACCAGCAGCCGGTCGGCCGGGAAGACGTCGCCGGCGATATCGACCTCGCCCGACAGCGTGTAGATCGCGCGTTCCTCGGCGCGGGCGGGAATCGCGATGCTGGCGCCGGGGTCGAGCCGGATGTCGGCATAGAGCGTGTCGGTGGCGGTGCGCACGGGCGATCTCAGCCCGTCTAACTCGCCGATCACCAGCCGGCCGGAGACGCCGGAGGCCTCGATCTCCGGCAGCTCGGCGTGGGCGGTGCTCTCGAAATGCGGCGCGTCCTCCTCCCGCTCCTGCGGCAGCGCCAGCCAGGTCTGGAGGCCGGAAAGGCCCATCTCGGAGCCGTGCAGCTCCTCCGGCATGCGCTCGGAATGGACGATGCCGCGGCCGGCCGTCATCAGGTTCACGTCGCCCGGCTTGATCACCATCTCGGTGCCGAGCGAATCGCGATGGCGCACATTGCCGTCGAACAGGTAGGTGACGGTGGAAAGCCCGATATGCGGGTGCGGCTTGACGTCGAAGGACTGGCCGGCGCGCAGCAACGCCGGGCCCATCCGGTCGAAGAAGATGAACGGGCCGACGAGTCGGCGGCGCGCCGACGGCAGCGCGCGGCGCACCTCGAAGCCGCCGATGTCGCTCGAGCGCGGAACGATCAGCGTCTCGATTGCGTCGCAGGCGAATGCATCGCCGGGCAGCGGGTCCTTGCCGGGAAAGAAGCTCATCTCGACCTCCGCGCGGTCAGGTCTGGCCCCATGTCAGGACCGGAGCGCCGTAGCGTATCAACTGGCGGTCGAACGTCACAAGCTGAAGATTCTCGACCATCGCCTGCGCCAGCATCAGCCGGTCGAACGGATCGCCATGATGGAGAGGCAGTCGCTCCACGAAGGCCGCATGGGCAGAGTTGATGTCGAGAACCCTGAAGTCCACGCGCTCGAACTCCACAATCAACTGATAGGCGGACACAGGTGGCCCGTCAGTCCTGCCGAGTGGATACTTGATCGCCACTTCCCAGATCGCCGCCGCCGAAACGAACACCTCATTGCGACGATCTTCAATCGCCGCCCGAGCGCGAGCGGGAATGCGGTCAGGCGTGTTTGTGGACCAGACAGCGACGTGCGTATCGAGGAGAAGCCTCACTTCTCGTCGTCGCCGAAAAACATGCGGGCGACCTCGGCATCCAGCGCCTGGAACTTCTCATAGTCGAGAGGCGGATATTTGCCGGCAGCCAACCCCAGACGGCGCTTTCCCTTCGGAGCCGCATCGAGCGGCACCAGCTTGGCCGCCGGCTTGCCGTTGCGCGCGATCACGATCTCCGTCTCGGCACCACTTTCCACGGCCTCGACGAGCTTCGACAGAGAGGTCTTCGCCTCCAGCATGTTGACGGTCGGCATAGCCGAAAACTCCTTAGCTAAGTCTGGCTAAGGTAGGCCGATCCGTCCCGATTTTCAACTGCGCGGCCTATTCCCCGTCGAGCGGCTCGGTGCCGGCCGGCTTGCCGTCGCGCGACAGGCGGATCTTCTCGACCTTGTCCTCGGCGGACTTGAGGAGTGCCTCGCAATGGGCCTTCAGCGCCTCGCCGCGCTCGTAGATGCGGATCGATTCGTCGAGCGGTACGTCGCCGCGCTCGAGGTCGTCGACGATCTTCTCCAGCGCCGCGAGCGCCTTCTCGAAGCTCATCGCCTTGATGTCGTCGTTGCTGCGGGCGGCTTCGTCGGCCATCGTCATCCTCTCATCAGGCGGGCGACATGGGCGGCGACGGAGAACGCCAGCCCGTGCAGGTCGTAGCCGCCCTCCAGCAGGCTCACCAGCCGGTTGCCGGACAGGCGGCTGGCGCTGTCCATCAGCTCGGCGGTCGCCCAGTCGAAATCGTGCTCGGTCAGCTCCAGCTCGGCCAGCGGGTCGCGGTAATGCGCGTCGAAGCCGGCCGAGACGATGATCAGGTCGGGCCGGAACGCGTCGAGCGCCGGCAGGATGCGCGTGCGGAAGGCGTCCTTGAAGGCGTCGCCGCCGTCGCCCGCCGAGAGCGGCGCGTTGACGATGTTGCCGGCGCCGGTCTCGTCCTTCGCGCCGGTCCCGGGATAGAGCGGCATCTGGTGGGTCGAGCAGTAGAGCACGCTCGGATCGTCCCAGAAGACGTCCTGCGTGCCGTTGCCGTGGTGGACGTCCCAGTCGACGATCGCCACCTTCTCGGCGCCGTGGCGGCGCTGCGCGTAGCGCGCCGCGATCGCGGCGGTGTTGAAGAAGCAGAAGCCCATGGCGCGGGTCTTCTCGGCGTGATGGCCGGGCGGGCGGGCGGCCACGAAGACGTTGTCGGCGGCGCCCGAAAAGACGTCGTCGACGGCCGCGTTGGCCGCGCCGATCGCCGTCAGCGCCGCCTCCCAGCTCTTCGGGCTGGCCGAGGTATCGGCGTCGATCCGCGCCAGACCCTCATGCGGGATCGCCGCGCGGACCTTCTCCACATGGCTGGCGGGATGGGCATAGAGGATCGTCGCCTCGTCGCCGCGCGGCGATTCCCGGCGGTCGAGCAGCGAGAAGCGCTCGTCCTCCAGCACGCGCTCGACCGCGCGCAGCCGGTCCGGTCGCTCGGGATGGCCCGGCGGCGTCAGATGGTCGAGATAGATCGGATGGGTATACAGCCGCGTGACCATGGCCCGGTATAGGCCCTCGCGGCTGCTTTGGCCATGCGCGGCGCGGCGGCTTCAACAGGCGCCGCGCCGGCGCCTCATGCCGGGGCGGCGGAGCCGGCGCCGCGCCGGCCGGGCGGCGTCACCGCATCGATCGCCTTGCCGGCCAGCTCGCGGAAATGGCGCGAGGCCGTAGCCAGCCGGCTATCCCATTCTGGATCGGGCTCCTGCCCCTCGATCGTCCGGAAATAGACCTGCATCAGCGCACAGACCGCGAAGGGATCGAGCAGCGCCGCCTTCAGCGCCCAGGCGAAGACGATGGCGAGCACGAAGGACCAGCCGGCGAGCTGGCCGGGCATCATGTAGAGGATGGCGCCGGCGGGCGCGAGCATGACGAGAAAGATCACGGCGGTGAGCACCCACAGCATGATCGCCAGCCAGACGGCGTTCTTCACCATCACCGCGGCGTTCTGCGCGTAGAGCACGGCGGCGCGGCGCGCGGTCTCGAACGGCTCGGTGCTCTGCACGCGGATGTCGTAGGCGAGCACGACCTCGTCGACATAGGTGAGCGACAGCCGCACTATCGTGTTGAGGAAGCGCACCAGCCCCTGCAGGCCGGGGATCGGCAGGAAGGCCGCCACCCCGCCGAGCAGGCCGGTGATGACGCGGATCACGCCCTTGACGAGCTGATCGAGGACGAACAGCACGTTGGCCTCGGCGAAGCGAGCCGTCACCACCTGCCGCCCATAGGCGACCTGGCCCTGGCCGCCGGGAATCGCCTGCCCGTCGACCAGATGCACCATGGCCGCGATATGGGCGGCCTTGACCATGTAGAGGATGTATTCGCGCAGGAAGTAGAGCACGCCGGCGGTGAGCCCGAAGCCGGTCGCCCCACCCCAGAATATCGAGGCCGCCCGGAAGTCCTCGTCGCCGAAGGCGCCCACGCCCCAGCCGACCCCGGCCCCGACTCCCGTCACCAGTACGTAGGCGACGGCGATCCCGGCGTAGACGACGACACGAAAGACGATGAACGGCATCGTCTTCACCATCAGGTCCAGCGACCGGCTGATCGAAAAATCCCACATCCCGTGAGAGCCCCTGTTCTATACGCCCCGGGAAAGGCTAGCGGAGTCGCTCAGTACCGGCAATTTCCGGAGACGCCTGAACCTGTGTGTTGTTCACAAAGCGTAGACGAACGTTACGCAAACCACACACAAAGCAGCGCGATTACTGCGGGAATGGTCTGCACATACAGCACCCGACGACTCACGGTAGCGGCCCCGTAAAGTCCGGCGACGGCGACGCAGAGCAAAAAGAAGATCTTGATGGGATCGCCAGCCTCGCCCAGCCAGATGCCCCAGATCATCCCGGCGGCGAGGAAGCCATTGTAGAGCCCCTGGTTCGCCGCCAGCACCTTGCTCTCCCGGGCGAAGGCCTCGGTGGTGTTGAAGGCCTTGCGGCCCTGCGGCTTGTCCCAAAGGAACATCTCGAGGACGAGGATGTAGAGATGGATGAGGGCGACGATGCCCGTTGCTATGCTGCCGATCATGAGAGTGCCTCCGCGCCCGCCAGCCTATGCCGCATGCCGGCAAAGGAAAAGGCCGCCGGGGAGAACGGCGGCCTTCGAATGTGGCGGAGGAGAGTGCCGCCAGATGTCGCGATTCGGGCTTAGCGTTTGAGCGCGTCGCGGACGGCTTCCTTAGCCTTGCCGACGCCCTTCTGGATGGCGCCCTCTGCCTTGTCGGCAGCGCCGTCAGCGCGCAGCTTTTCATCGCCGGTCGCCTTGCCGATCGCGTCCTTCACGGCCCCTCTCCGGAGGTTCCGTGCGTCAGCGGCAGCTTCGCCGCACATCCCTGATGGCCGCTGTCGCGCCGCGCAGCGAGAAAACCTGTTCGGGCAACTCGCCTCCCGACACCGCAACTTCCTTGCCGGCCTGCAACGCCGCGAGAAGCTCGTCACCGGCTTCGAGCATCGTCGTCCAGTTGCCGTCCATCGCTTCGTACTGAAGCACGCGCTCGATCGAGCGCTGGCCGAATGAGAAGGAGAAGCTTGCGGTCTGCCCGGACCGGTCGGTCTCATCGACACCATTGAGGCCGGGCTCATACCGAAGCCAGAGGGGATCGCCGCACATCACCGTCAGCGCGGGCACCAGTTCCTCGTCGCCGGCCTCTCGCGTGTAGGCCACGGCGACCAGCTGCTCGCCGCCTTCCGTCGCCCACAATTCGGCCGACCAGTCGGGACGCTGCTGCGCCTGAGCCGGGGCGACCCCGGCCGAAGCAACCACCAGGCCGAGCATCACACCGGCCATGCCACCAACGAAACGACGTTCGGCAGACCTCAGTCGCGCTCCACGCATAGAACCATCCTCGCTCAGCGAAGCCGCGACGCTAGCTCGTCTGCCGGCATGGGCGCAACGTCAGGCCTCGCCGGCGTAGCTGATCTCGATGCGCTGGAAGATCGGCCCCTGCTTCATGGTGTCGAGCCAGCGGCGGAAATCCGCGACGTCCTTGAAGCCGGCGCGCCGCGCTTCCGCCTCGGTCACATCCTCGGGGCTCATCTCGTCGACCCGGCCGATCTTCATCATGCCGATCCTGGTCTTCAGTGTGCCGCCCGATTTCACCGTGGGTCGCGACCAGCGCCGGAACTGCAGGGCGATATCGCCC
>Ga0066256_1000995_pt1 | contig 46012 bp, 46 predicted proteins | sample ThiBio_1000_biof_FD_87107 | JGI IMG/M metagenome (GOLD analysis project Ga0066256, IMG submission 87107) | Wastewater bioreactor microbial communities from Cape Town, South Africa - Thiocy_expt_1000_biof (version 2) | ecosystem: Engineered > Bioreactor > Thiocyanate-remediating >... | reverse complement strand
GGGAGGCTTCTCGGGTGACGGCTGGAGGGTCCGGGCCCCCGGCCGGCGGGGCGGTCCTCCGAGAAAGCACCCCGACGACGTCGGCCTCCGCGTCGCGCGGGGCGGCTTCGCCGCGGTCGGCAGCGCCCAGGGTTGGCCGGCGCAGGCCGATGTCGACCGCGGAGCCCGCCCCGGCCCGCATCCGATCGGCTGGACCCGACGCGGCTGAGCGAGGCGACCCGCGCCTGGCCTTCTGCCCGCTCAGCGGTTCCGCGGGCGCTCCGGGTCGAGTCCCATCCGGATGCGGGTGTGCTTGCGCTCGATGATGATCATCGTGAGCCCGAGGATCCACAGCGGCAGCTGGGTCAGGAACGCCCATCGGAAGGCCTCCGGCGAGTAGGTCGCGGGTGTGCCGGCACCCTGCAGATCGAGCATCAGACCGATGAGGAAGATCGCGACGAGTCCGGCGAGGAATCCGCCCGAGTTGGTCACACCGGTGGCGGTGCTGAGCCGGTGCACGGGATTGTGCGTGCGGGCGTGGTCGAAGGCGATCATGGATGCCGGACCACCGGCGCCCAGGCACACGATCAGGATGGTGAGCAGCCACACAGGGGCGGGTGCGGGCCACGCGATGACGAGCAGCCATCCGATGACCTGCACGCTGACGATCGGCACGACCAGCGCGAGTGAGCGGCGCGTGGGGATCCGGCGGGAGAGCTCGCCCAGGATCGGGCTGAGCGCCATCGCGACGATCACGTTCACCGACAGGAGTCCGGCCGCGGCCGCGTTGGAGAGGCCCTCGCCCGCGGTGAGGAACGGCATGCCCCACAGCAGCAGGAAGGCGGTGCCCGCGAACGGCGTGGTGAAGTGCGTCCAGAAGGCGAGCCGCGTGCCGGGGTGGGCCCATGCCGCGCGGATGCCGACACCCGTGTCGATCGAGGAGGTGACGACGCGGATCACGCCGGTCTCGGTGTTGACCGTGACGTCCTGCTCCTGCTCCGGGGGACGGTTGCGCACGAAGGCCCACACCAGCACCGCGAACAGGACTCCCAGTCCGGCGATGCTGCTGAAAGTGATCGTCCAGGACGTGGAGTGCAGCAGGGCGGCAAGGGGGAGCAGCGCGACGAGCTGGCCGCACTGGCCCGCCAGGCCCGTCATCTGTCCCATCAGCGGACCGCGCTGGGCGGGGAACCAGGTGGCGACCAGGCGTATCACCGCGGGGAAGATGGCCGCATCCCCTGCGCCGAGCAGCACCCGGGCGACGATCGCGACGCCGATGCTGGGGGAGACCGCCATCACGAACTGCCCCACGCCCATCAGGAGCATGCCGACGACCATGATCGGACGCGAGCCGTAGCGATCCAGGAGCACCCCGATCGGGATCTGCATTCCGCCGTAGACGGCCAGTTGCACCACCGCGAACAGCGACAGGGTGGCCGCGTCGGCGTGGAACCGCTCCGCGGTGTCCACGCCCACCGCGCTCAGCGAGCTGCGGTTCGTGATGGCGAGGACGTACGCCGCGACGGCGACGCCCCAGATCAGCCAGGCGCGCCAGCCGGGCCCGGAACGGGGGAGGGGAGTGGCGGTCACCCGTACCATGGTAGTCGGCGCCGAGGCTTTAACCGGTTTCCGCTCTCCTCCGTGACAAGAGCAGTCCGGAGGGGCAGACTCGAGGCATGACTGCGGCGCCCTGGGTGCTCCACGTCGACATGGACCAGTTCATCGCGGCGGTCGAGGTGCTGCGGCGCCCCGAGCTCGCCGGGAGGCCTGTGATCGTCGGCGGCAACGGCGATCCCACCGAACGGGCGGTGGTGTCCACGGCATCGTACGAGGCGCGCGCGTTCGGCATCGGTTCGGGGATGCCCCTGAAGATCGCCGCCCGCAAGGCGCCCGAGGACGCGGTCTTCCTGCCTGTGGATCACGCGGCATACGAGGAGGCATCCGCTGGGGTGATGAGCGCGCTCTGCACCCTTCCCGGCGTTGTCGTGGAGATCATCGGGTGGGACGAGTGCTTTCTGGGGGTGACGACGGATGACCCGGAGGCGCTGGCCCGTGACGCGCAGCACGCCGTGCTGGCCGCGACCTCCCTGCACTGCTCGGTCGGCGTCGGCGACAACAAGGTGCGTGCCAAGATCGCGACGGAGTTCGGCAAGCCCCGGGGCGTCTTCCGCCTCACGGCGGAGAACTGTTTCGAGGTGATGGGGGAGAGGACAACCCGCGATCTGTGGGGTGTGGGCTCCCGCGTGCAGAAGCGACTGGCCGACCACGGCATCCGGACGGTGCGCGAACTCGCCGATGCCGACGAAGCCGAGATGATCCGCGAGTTCGGTCCGAAGATGGGCGTCTGGTATCACGGGCTCGGTTCCGGACGAGGTCCGGCGGTCGTGGACGACACCCCGTGGATCGCCCGCAGCCACAGCCGGGAGACGACCTTCCAGCAGAACCTCACGACACGCGCCGAGGTCGAGACCGCGGTCGAGTCCCTCGCAGGGCAGGCCTTCGACGACTGCACAGCGGAGGGGCGACCCGTCATCCGCGTGCACCTGAAGGTGCGATATGCCCCGTTCGAGACGCGCACGATGGGCCGGAAGCTGTCCGAGCCGACGCAGGACCGCGGTGCCTTCATCGCAGCAGCGCGCGAACTGGCCGACGGTCTGGACGCCGGTCGCGAGGTCCGGCTGCTGGGCGTCCGCGCCGAGATGACCATGCCCGAGGGCGGTGACCCGGGGGAGCGGACGCCCGTGCGCGGCCGCATCTGAGCCTGACGGCGTGGAAGCCGGGGCCGCCCGCCCGGTGACGCCGCATCCTGAACCCTCGGTACGGGCTGCACTGTACGGTGGCGGGCGGCCCTAGGCTCTGACCATGACTGCTGTCGTGCGCGTGACGACCGACCTCCAGGACATCGACCTGGACGTGGTGCACCGCTGGCTCTCGGAGGAGGCCTACTGGGCGCTCGGCCGATCGCGCGAGGTCGTGGAGGCGGCGGCGCGCGCCTCCATGAACTTCGGGGCCCTGGATGCCGACGACCGGCTCGTCGGGTACGCCCGCGTCGTCACCGCTCGGGTGCCGTTCGCGTGGCTCGGCGACGTCTTCGTCGAGCCGGAGGCCGGCGGTCCGGGCGCGGGCAGGGCGCGGGCGGGGGCGGTCGCCGCGGCCGTGCGCCCCCGGGGCCTGAAGCGCGTCATGCTCGCCACCGCGGACGCGCACGAGCTGTACCGCCGATTCGATTTCGAGGGAGTCGTCGACCCCGAGAAGCTGATGATCCTGGGAGCGGGGTGACCGGGATGCTGCGCACCCGCCGACTTCTGCTGCGGAACCAGCAGCCGACGGATGCCGAAGCACGGACGGGAGTGGACACGGAGCGGACACCATCACCGGGGATCGATGGGGGGGTTCCTGAAGCGCCAGGAGCTTCACTGACCTGACATAATGTGCATTATCGGTTATTACCTGATGATCGAGAGAGCGCCGAGAGGGGCTCCACGGCCGCGCCCCTGACGACTCAGCCCGCGAGCACCGTCGACGCGATCTGGACGAGCCGATGGTCGTGATTCTCCTCGTGCGCGGTGATGGTGACGACCGCATCATGCGCACGGTCGACGTACACGTACTGACCGTACAGACCGTCGAGTCGCCAGCCGTAACCTGGACCGGCCCATGCGGCGATGCCGTACTGCGACGAGTCGCCGTCCCAGCCCGTGCGCACCCAGTCGGCGTGCATCGCATCGATCCACTCGGCACCGACCAGCTGATCCCCGTGCCACGAACCTCGGTCGCGCAGCACACGGCCGATCCGGGCGAGCTCCTCGGTCCGCAGCTCGAGGCCGGTCCCGCCGATGATCCAGCCGAGTGGGCAACGATGCCATTGCGGGTTGTGAATCCCGAGCGGCTCGAACAGTCGCGGCATGAGCCAGTCGCGCACGTCGCCGACGACGGCGCCGAGCATGCGCATGGCGACGTAGGTGCTCGCATCGGAGTACTGATAGCCCTCGCCCGCCCCGAGCGAAGGACGACGGAGCATCTCCTGTGCGATGTCGGGCCAGGGCGCCTCCTGGCTGCCGAACCATGCGAAGTCGATGCCGCTCGTCATCGTGAGCAGATGCCGCAGCGTCACGTGCTCCACGCCGTCGCCGAGCTGCATCGTGTGCAGGAGCTCCGCGACGCGCGTGTCGAGCGTGAGGATCCCGGCATCGGCGGCCATCCCCGCTGCCAGCGCGCTGACCCCCTTGGACACGGAGTAGATGTTCACGCGGTCGTCGCTGCGCCAGCGATGCTGCGCCTCGTCGTCGCCGATGAGCACGTGCACGCCGTACGCGCCGAGCCCTTCGGCGTCGATCGCGCTCACGATTCGGTCCAGTGCAGTCGCCGCTGAAATCACTCGATGAGGCTAGCAACGAGCTCCGACATCGGCCCATGCACCTGAGGATCCCGGTCCTGTGGTTGCGCCCACTCCCCTGATCCGCGCGGATTGCTATAGCACCCGTGCGACCGCGATCAGATGCGCGCTCTGGTCACGGATCCCGGGAATCACGGATGCCGCCCGCGCGACGGTGAGCGCAGCATCCCGCACATCGGGATGCACATCCTCGACACTCTCCAGGAACAACCCTGCGGGTCCCTCGACGCCGATCACCTCGAGCACGTCCAGCCCGGCATCCGCGACCTCCGCATCGAGCTCCTCAGCGGTGTGGAAATGCCCGGCAGGAAACCGCAGCTGCGAACCGGGCGTTCCGTCTGCGATGAGAGCCGCCCACTCCCCCGGAATCGGGTTCGGCACCGGCCGCCCGAGAGACGCCGCCCCGAACGCGACATATCGTGAGAGTCCCGCGGCCAGCACGACGCCTCCTGCACGCACGACCCGGGCCGCTTCACGGAGCGCCCTGAGCCGCTCCTCGCGCGAGGCGAGGTGATAGAGCGGGCCCAGCAGGAGCGCCGCGTCGAAGGACCGATCCGAGTGCTCCAGTTGGCGAGCATCGCCTACGGAGGCCCGTACGCCGGCCGCCTGCGCCTGCTCGACGTGGCGAACCACAGGATCGATCATCTCCACCTCGTAGCCTGCGTCCATGAGAGCCCTGGAGTGGATTCCGGCAGCGCCGCCGATGTCGAGCACACGGCCGCCCTGGACATGAGCGCGGATGATCTCCTGCGTGCGCTGGAACTCCAGCGGGCCCTGCGCCGACCGGGTCGTCAGCCGGGCGTGCTCGTCGAAGACCTCGCCATAATACGTCTGGATGCGCGCGTCGAGGTCCTGCTGATCAGCGGATGCCATGCCGTCGAGGCTAGCCGTTCGGCGCGACCGAGCGAGCAGCTCGCGGTCGATGTCGGCCTTTCCGCGGGTGGTGCTAACGTGTTGCCTGGCAGACGTGAGGCGTGACGACCCTCGCGCCGGATCAGTTCCGGCAGACGGCTCCCGCGCGTGACGGCGTACCGACGAGAGGCCGGCGATTCACCGGCGAAGGTGTGGTGGCACCGCGATCTGGCCCCCGCCCACACCTCCAGGGCTCCATGCACCTGGAGGAATGATGAGCAGACCCCCCCGTACACTCGCCACCGAGCTCGGCACCGCCGCACCCGGGACGACAGTGACCCTGATGGGTCATGTCCATCGGCGTCGCATCCTGTCGTCCGTGACCTTCCTGGTGCTGCGCGACCGCTCTGGCCTCGCCCAGGTCGTGCTGCACCGCGATGCGGAGCATCCGGCCGACGTGCCACCGGAGGAGACCGTGGTCCGAGTCACGGGCATCGTGGCGGCGAACCCGCAGGCGCCGGGCGGAGCGGAGGTCGTCTCCCCGCGGATCGAGGTGCTCGGCGAACCGGCCGAGACGCCGCCCGTCGAGCTGTGGCGCCCGACGCTCACGGCCGGGCTGCCCGTCATCCTGGACAACGCCGCGGTGACGTGGCGTCATGCCACGCGCCGCGCCACCTGGGAGCTCGCAGCCGCCAGCCTGCGCGGCTTCCGCGAGACCCTGGACGCCGCAGGGTTCCGGGAGGTGCACTCCCCCAAGCTCGTCGAGTCGGCGACCGAGTCCGGTGCGGACGTGTTCGAGGTGGACTACTTCGGTCGCCCGGCCTTTCTGGCGCAGAGCCCCCAGTTCTTCAAGCAGCAGCTCGTCGGCGTGTTCGAGCGCGTCTACGAGATCGGTCCGGTGTTCCGCGCCGAGCCGCACGACACCGTGCGGCACCTGGCCGAATACCTCTCCCTGGATGTCGAGTTCGGGTTCATCGAGGACCACCGCGACGTGCTCGCCTGCCTGCGCGAGGTGCTCGCCGGCATGGTGTCGGCCATCACCTCGTATGCACCGGAGGCGGTCGACGTGCTGTCGCCCGCGATCCCGGTGGTGCCCGACAGCATCCCGGTCATCCACTTCCGCGACGCGCTGAGCCTCGTCGGCGCGCCGGAGGACGAGCCCGACCTCGCGCCGGAGCACGAACGGCAGCTGGGACGCTGGGCGCGCGACGAGCACGGCAGCGACTTCCTCGCGGTCGAGGGGTATCCGATGGCGAAGCGTCCGTTCTACACGCATCCGCAGCCGTCCGACCCGCGCTGGAGCAACAGCTTCGATCTGCTGTTCCGCGGCCTCGAACTGGTGACCGGCGGTCAGCGCCTGCACCGTCACTCCGACTACGTCTCCGCCCTCCGGGCGCGGGGCGAGGACCCGGACGACTACGCGGCGTACCTGCCTGCGTTCGCGCACGGAATCCCGCCGCACGGCGGCTTCGCGATCGGGCTCGAGCGATGGGTCGCCCGGCTCATCGAGGCGGGCAACGTCCGGGAGACGGCGCTCTTCCCGAGGGACATGCACCGGCTCGCGCCGTGATCGGGAGGGGACGGATGCCGGCATCCGTCCCCTCACCGTCAGGCGCCCACGTACGCCGCGAGGTGCTCCCCCGTGAGGGTTGCCCGCTCCGCGACGAGCGCAGAGGGGGTGCCTTCGAAGACGACGCGTCCGCCGTCGTGACCCGCACCGGGACCGATGTCGATGATCCAGTCGGCGTGGGCCATGACGGCCTGGTGGTGCTCGATGACGATGACGGTCTTCCCCGCATCCACCAGCCTGTCCAGCAGACCCAGGATCTGCTGCACGTCGGCGAGGTGCAGGCCCGTGGTTGGTTCGTCGAGGACGTAGACATCCCCCTTCTCCCCCATCTGGATCGCCAGCTTGACCCGCTGGCGTTCACCGCCGGACAGCGTCGACAACGGCTGGCCGAGCGTGAGATAGCCGAGGCCGACGTCCTCCAGCCTCCCCAGGACGCTCGCCACCGCCGGGATCTTCGTCTCGGCGGCCGTGAAGAACTCGCGCGCCTTCGCCACCGGCAGCTCCAGCACCTCGGTGATGTCCAGGCCGCCGAGCTTGTACTCGAGCACCGTGGCCTGGAAGCGCTTGCCGCCGCAGTCCTCGCAGGGCGTCTCGATCGTGTCCATGAACCCGAGCTCGGTGACGATCACGCCGGCACCCTTGCAGGTCGGGCAGGCGCCCTCGGAGTTCGCGCTGAACAGCGCGGGCTTGACCCCGTTCGCCTTGGCGAAGGCCTTGCGGATGGGCTCCAGCATGCCGGTGTACGTCGCAGGATTACTGCGTCGCGAGCCTCTGATCGCGCTCTGGTCGATCGCGACGACTCCCTCCCGCGGCGAGACCGAACCGTGGATGAGAGAGCTCTTGCCGGAGCCGGCGACCCCCGTGATGACCGTCAGCACCCCGGTCGGGATGTCGACGTCCACATTCTGCAGGTTGTTCGCGGTGGCTCCGCGCACCTCGATCGCGCCCGTCGCGCTGCGCACGGAGGACTTCAGCGACGCCCGGTCGTCGAGGTGACGACCCGTCAGCGTGCCGCTCGCCCGCAGCCCGTCCACCGTGCCCTCGAAGCAGATCTCGCCACCGCCCGCGCCCGCCCCGGGACCGAGATCGACGACGTGGTCGGCGATCTCGATGGTCTCCGGCTTGTGCTCGACGACCAGCACCGTGTTCCCCTTGTCGCGGAGTTCGCGAAGCAGGTTGTTCATGCGCTGGATGTCGTGCGGATGCAGCCCGATCGTCGGCTCGTCGAACACGTAGGTGACATCGGTGAGGGACGATCCGAGGTGACGCAGCAGCTTGATGCGCTGCGCCTCTCCCCCGCTCAGCGTCCCGGACGGACGATCCAGGCTCAGGTATCCGAGCCCCAGGGCGACGAAGGAGTCCAGGCTGGCGCTCAGGGCGGTCAGCAGCGGGCCCGCCTCGTCCAGATCCAGTCCGCGCACCCAGGCGGCGAGGTCGGTCACCTGCATCCGGCAGGCGTCCGCGATGCTCACCCCGGCGATCTTCGACGACCGCGCTCCCTCGGTGAGGCGGGTGCCGTCGCACTCCGGACAGGTGGCGAAGGTCGCGACCTGCTCGACGAAGCGCCGGATGTGCGGCTGCAGCGCGTCGAGGTCCTTGGAGAGCATGGACTTCGTGATCTTGGGGATGAGCCCCTCATAGGTGATGTTGATCCCGTTGATCTTGACCTTGGTCACCTCGCCGTAGAGGAAGAGTTGGCGCTGCTTCTCGGTGAACGACGCGATGGGCTTGTCGGACGGGTAGAAGCCCGAACCCGCGAACTGCTTGACCATCCACCCATCGGCCGTGTAGCCGGGAACCATGATCGCTCCGTCGTCCAGAGACTTCGACTCGTCGACCACCTGCGCCAGATCGATGTCCGACACCGCTCCCCTGCCCTCGCACCGCGGGCACATTCCGCCCAGATAGATCGCATCCTTCACGATCTTCTTCTCGCCGCCCGGCCCGGTCATGACCCCGCTGGCCTTCTGGGTCGGGATGTTGAACGAGAAGGCGGTGGGCCCGCCGATATAGGGCGTGCCGAGCTTGGAGAACAGGATGCGCAGCATCGCGTTGGCATCGGTCACGGTGCCGACGGTCGACCGCGGGTTGGCTCCGAGCCGTTCCTGGTCGACGATGATCGCGGTCGTCAGCCCCTCCAGCACATCCACGTCGGGACGCGGCACCGAGGGCATGAACCCCTGCACGAAGGCGCTGTAGGTCTCGTCGATCATCCGTCGCGACGCCGCGGCGATCGTGTCGAAGACCAGCGAGCTCTCGCCCGACCCGGACACGCCGGTGAACACGGTCAGCCGGCGCGTGGGAAGCACGACGCTGACGTCCTTCAGATTGTTCTCGCGGGCCCCTTCGACTCGGATGCTGTCATGGGCGTCGGCGGCGTGGACCATCGGCATCTCCATCTGGGTGGCGGTCAGGCGATCTGCTGCAGTCGGATCATATTGCCTGCCGGGTCGCGGAAGGCGCAGTCGCGGATGCCGTACGGCTGGTCGATCGGCTCCTGCACGACGTCGGCGCCCCTCGCCTCGATGGCCGCGAATGCCTCGTCGACGTCGCCGGTCGCCAGGACGATGCCGCCGAAGCTTCCCTTGGCCATGAGCTCGAGGATCGTGGTGCGCTCGTCGTCGTTGATCCCGGGGTCGACGGCGGGCGGAGTAAGCACGATCGCCGTGCCGGGCTGCTCGACCAGACCGACGGTGATCCACCGCATCCGACCCGCGCCGACGTCCTTGCGCACCTCGAATCCGAGCACGTCCCGATAGAAGCTCAGCGAGGCCTCGGCATCCGTGTGCGGGAGGAAGCTCGCGTTGATGGTGATGTTCATGTCACCGACGCTACTGATCCGGCGACGGCCGTGCTTCTCGATTCCTGATCGGTCTGGTCGCCTGCTTCTCCAGCCACGACGGGCTGCCCGGGCGGTGGTCGTGCTCCGTGCGATAGGTGCTCGGCGGCATGCCCCCCGTCTGGGGTAACCGCGTGCTGAACGGTCCGAGCGAGCAGAACCCGCCCTCGAAGCCCCCCCCGGTGACGGACAGGTCCCCGCGGCGCAGCAGCGCCATGGCCCGCTCGATCCGCCGTGTCATCAGATAGGAGTACGGGGACTCGCCGAAGGTCTGCTTGAACCGGCGGCTCAGGTGACCGGAGGACATGTGCGCTCCGCGCGCCAGCGCCTCCACGTCGAGCGGCTTCGCGTACTCCCGATCGATGCGATCCCGCACACGGCGCAGGATGACGAGCTCCCGCAGCCTGTCCTCGGATCGTGTCGAATCATCAATCACACACCGATCGTCGCATGCAGCCAGTACGCTGGGCGCCATCTCCCACTCTCAGGAGACACCAGGAAAGGACATCATCGTGTCTGACGCTTCCCCCGAAGTGAAGAGCTTCTTCTCCGCCGTGCGCACCTCGCTGGCCGTATCCGGCGTGATCATGCTGGTGCTCGGCATCTTCATCCTCGTCTCCCCCACCAAGACCGCGATGTTCTTCGCGGGCATCCTCGCCGTGTACCTGATCATCCAGGGTCTCGTGTACATCGGCACGGGCATCTTCACCAAGGACAGAGGCGGCTGGTCGCGCCTCGGCCACATCGTCCTCGGTCTGCTCTACGTCGTCGGCGGCATCCTCGCGTTCGTCAACCTCTTCGCCTTCACGGCGACGCTCGCGATCTTCTTCGGCATCATGCTCGGCATCACCTGGATCATCGACGGCGTCGTCTCGCTGTCGCTGCTGGGCGATTCCCGCTCGAGGGTCTGGACCGTGGTCTACGCGATCCTCAGCATCGTCGCGGGCGTCATCCTGCTGCTCTCGCCGCTGTACGCGGTCATGCTGTGGTGGCTCGCCGGCATCTCGCTCGTCGTGCTCGGCGTGCTTCAGATCGTGCGTTTCATCACCCTGAAGAAGGATGCCGCGCTCATCGCCGACGCCCTTCGCTCGGAGGAGACCGCCTGAGGAATCTTCCCGGCGCACGAGGAAGGCCCCGTCCGATCGGACGGGGCCTTCCTCGTTTCAGCGGATCACTCGGCCGCGAAGTCCGAGGTGTCTCCGACCAGACGGGTGTTGTCGGCGGGAACGGGGTCGACAGCGGCCTGGGCGACCTCCGCGGCGAACTCCGACACGTTGTAGAGCTTGCCCGCGGACTCGCGGCGCTCGGCGATCGCACCGGGGTTCAGACGGTTCAGGAGCGTGGCGGTGATGGTGCCCTCGATCATGTCGCCGGAGACGACGGTGAAGCCGATGCCCTTCTCCGCGAGGCCGGGGATCAGCTCGCGCAGTGCGTCCTCACCCGCGCGCTTGGACTTCGCGACCGGCTCGTACTCGGGCATCGTCGGGGTCGTGCGGATGAAGTGCGCCTGATGGCTGGTCACGAACACGACGCGCGATCCGTCGCCCAGCAGCGGCTCGCCGGCCTGCAGCACGTTCACCTGCGCGTCGCGGTTGAGTTTGAGGGCGTAGTCCTCGCCCATGCCGGACTCCATGCCGCCCGAGGCGTTGAGTACGAGGATGTCGAGCTTGCCGAACTCCGCCCGCACCGCGTCGAACATCCCCGCGACGGAGGACGGATCGGTGAGATCGGCACCCACGACCAGTGCCCGCACTCCCAGCTCCCGGAGCTCCGCGGCGAGCTTCTCGGCACGCGGCGCCTTGTTGCGGAAGTTGATGACGACGTCCGCGCCGGCCTCGGCGAAGTAGCGGACGGTGTCGGCGCCGATGCCCCGGGACGAGCCGGTGACGAGCGCCACCTTGCCCTGAAGGGATCCGGCGGGCAGAACCTGGGTCATTCCTGACTCCTCGTGATGCGCGGGATATCGCCGGGTCGGCGACCTCCCAACCCTACAACGCGGCGCCGCCGCACCGCGGGATCACCCGCGTGATAGGTTGACCGCAGGAGGGGCGCATGGACTTCATCGCAGGTATCGAGCAGTGGGCCTGGATCGGCTGGCTGGTGCTGATCGCCCTGTTCCTGGTCATCGAGATGATGACCCTGGACTTCACCTTCCTGATGCTGTCCTTCGGCAGCGTGCTGGGACTCGTCTCCGATCTCGTCGGCCTGCCGATCTGGGCGCAGGTCATCATCGCCGCCGCCGCCGCGGCGCTGTTCATCTTCTTCCTGCGCCCGCCGCTGCTGCACCGGCTGCGTCGAGGCGAGGATCCCACCAAGTCGAACGTCGCCGCGCTCATCGATCTCCGCGGGACCGCCCTGCAGGACATCACTGGCGTCTCCGGCCAGGTCAAGCTCAGCAACGGCGACACCTGGACCGCCCGCAGTCTCGACGGCACACCGATCATCCAGGGCAGCCGCGTGGCTGTCGCGGAGATCAACGGCGCCACCGCCATCGTCCGCCCCGTCACCGAATAGGAGCACTGATGGACGACTCCTCGTTCATTCCCACCACGATCGCCTGGATACTGGCGATCGCCGTCATCATCTTCGTGCTGGTCACGATCGCCCGATCCATCCGGATCATCCCCCAGGCGACCGCCGGCATCGTCGAGCGCCTGGGTCGCTACCACAAGACGCTCGACCCCGGACTGAACCTGCTGGTGCCGTTCATCGACCGGCTGCGCCCGCTGATCGACATGCGCGAGCAGGTCGTCTCGTTCCCGCCGCAGCCCGTGATCACCGAGGACAACCTGGTCGTCTCGATCGACACCGTCGTCTACTTCCAGGTGACGGATGCCAGGGCGGCGACGTACGAGATCGCCAACTACCTGGGCGCGGTCGAGCAGCTGACCACGACCACGCTCCGCAACGTCGTCGGAGGCCTGAACCTCGAAGAGGCGCTGACCAGCCGTGACGAGATCAACGGCCAGCTGCGCGTCGTGCTCGACGAGGCGACCGGCAAGTGGGGCATCCGCGTCTCGCGCGTGGAGCTGAAGGCCATCGACCCGCCCGTGTCCATCCAGGACTCGATGGAGAAGCAGATGCGCGCCGAGCGCGACCGTCGTGCGGCCATCCTCACCGCTGAGGGCTCCAAGCAGTCGCAGATCCTCGAGGCCGAGGGGCAGCGACAGGCCGCGATCCTCAAGGCAGAGGGAGACAAGCAGGCAGCGGTGCTGCGCGCTCAGGGTGAGGCGGAGGCGATCCAGAACGTGTTCGCGTCCATCCACGAGGGTCGCCCTGACGACAAGCTGCTCGCGTATCAGTACCTTCAGATGCTGCCCAAGATCAGCGAGAGCTCGTCGAGCAAGCTGTGGATCATCCCCAGCGAGCTCACCGAGGCACTCAAGGGCATCGGCAGCGCGTTCACACCCCGCGCCGGCGGGTCGGACGCCTCGCAGCCCGGCGCGTGACGCACCCGTACTTCGCCGGCTCCCGGCATCCCCGAGTCCTCGCCCACCGCGGATTGGTCCCCGCGGTCGGCGAGGACTCCTCGCTGTGGGAGAACACGGCGGGCGCCTTCGCGTCCGCCCACGCCGCCGGAGCCGAGTACATCGAGACCGACTGCCAGGTGACGGCGGACGGCGACGTGGTGCTGTTCCACGACGACACGCTGGAGCGACTCACGGGCGACCCGCGCGCGGTGTCCGAGGTGCGCACGGCCGAGCTCGCGCAACTGTTCGCACCCCACGGCGGGCTGATGACGGTCGGCGATGCGCTGGATGCCTTCCCCGACACCCGGTTCAACATCGACATCAAGACCGAGGCCGCCGCCGAGCCGATCGGTCCGCTGATCGCACCTCATTCGCACCGCGTGCTCGTCACGAGCTTCTCCGAGCGCAATCGGCGCGCCGCGCTGGCATCCGTGATGCGTGCCGGTGCCGGCATCCGGCCCGCCACCTCCGGCGCGAGCTCGGTCATCCTCGCACTGAGGGTGCTGTCATGGCTGCGGCTCTCCCCCGCGCGGGTGCTGCGCGACATCGACGCGGTGCAGATCCCCGAGCGCCATCTGGGCATCCGGCTGTTCACCCCGGCCCTCGTGCGAGCGGCCCACGCGTGCGGCACCGAGGTGCACGTGTGGACGATCAACGACCCCGACGACATGCGACGTCTGATCGCCGCCGGAGCGGACGCGATCGTCACGGATCGCGCTGATCTCGCGCTCCAGACGATCTGACCGTCGCAGGCCGGTCGGCGCTGGGATTCCCCTGTGAGTTCGACCGGGATCTCGCCGCTGTGGATGAAGCGCACAGGCGCGACCGTTATACCTGACAGCGACGAGAGGACCACACAATGGCAGATCGCAGCCTTCGCGGCATCCGGCTGGGTGCCCAGAGCCTTCAGAGCGAAGAAGGCGTCGTGTTCATGGAGCGGCGCGCCACCACCTACAAGTGCGACACGTGCGGCCACGAGACGACCCTGATGTTCGCGGCAGACGCCGAGCCGCCGCAGACCTGGGAGTGCCGCAGCTGCGGCGCCGAGGCGCTGCTGCAGGTCGACGGCGCATCCGTGAAGCTCGAGGAGAACGACGAGAAGGCCGCGCGCACGCACTGGGACATGCTCCTGGAGCGTCGCACCCGCGATGAGCTCGAAGAGCTCCTCGCCGACCGTCTCGCCTACGTGCGCGCCCGCCGCGGCGCCGGCGACGACCCGACGCGCGAGCGCATCGGCGCCTGATTCAGCGTCGCCGCCGAGCGATCACGCCGGCGGCGACCAGTGCCACCGGGCCCCCGATCACCAGCGCGAGCTGTATGCACGGGCCCAGCAGCACACCAGCCGTGAGGCCGGAACGCAGTTCGACATCCTCGAGCAGCGCTCCGGCCTCATCTGCGTCCAGGGTCGCCAGGGTGCTGCCGTCCGGCCGCATGATCTGGCTCGTGCCGACAGTCGAGATGTTGACCACGCTGCGACCGGTCTCGATCGCCCGCATCCGTGCGAAAGCCAGCTGCTGCAGGTTCTCGTCCGTACCCCGGAAGTCGGCGTTGTTGGTCTGGAAGACGAGCACCTGGGCGCCGCGCTGCACACCCTCCCGGATCACCTCGTCGTAGATGACGTCGAAGCAGATCGCGAGCCCCACACCCACGTCGCCCACCTTCACCAGCGGAGGGTTCGTTCCCGGCGTGTACTCCCGCTGCAGGAGACCGATCAGATCCGGGGCCAGGGCATTGAAGAACTCACGGTTCGGCACGTACTCGCCGAACGGCACCGGATGCCGTTTGTCGTGCAGCTGAGCGGCAGTGCCCTCGTCCGTCCACAGGAACGAGGTGTTGAAGATGTCCTTGCCGCGCTCGGTGGCCGTGTTGGCGAGCAGGGGCGCGTCCAGCCATGACACGACCCGGTTGAGTCGTCGAGCGGTGGAGGCGTCCTGGAACGGGTCGTAGTCGACGCCGCCCTCCGGCCAGACGACCAGGTCGGCCTTCTTCCCCTCCAGCGGTTCGGTCGCGGCCATCTGCGCATCGATGACGCTGTACTGCTCCCTGGCGTCGAAGTAGCCGGTCGGGCCGTTGCCCTGCACGGCTGCGATGCGCATGGTCCCCGCGTGCGCGGTCGGGAACACGGGCAGGAACAGCAGCACGAGCGCGGTGACGACCGGTGCGACGAGTGCGAGAGGACGCCGCCAGGCACGGGCCCGGACGGCCTCGACGATCATCGCGATGGCGAAGACCATGAGGAAGCTCAGCCCGCTCACGCCCACCCAGGACGCGACGGGCGCGAAGGGCCCCTCGGCCTGCGTCATGCCCAGCCGCGCCCACGGGAAGCCGCCGTAGGGCCAGTTGCCGATGAACAGCTCCTGCACGGTCCACAGCGCGGCCACGACCGCGGGAAGCAGGATCGGGCGGCTGCGCGGCCAGGCGCGCGGCACCCAGCGGTATGCGAGTGCGATCGGCAGCAGCGCCACCGCGGTCAGCACGCCCTCCACGACGGCCAGGGCGACCCAGGGAACCGGGCCGAGATACCGTGCCACCCAGCCGACCAGCATCGAGTAGAAGACGAGGCCGTACACGCCGGTGACCAGAAGCGCCGGCCAGAGACGGCGCCCGTCCAGGCAGACGATCAGAAGCGCGACCGCGACCAGCGCGAGGGGCCAGATCGCCAGGGAGGGGAACGAGACGCTCATCAGCACCCCTGCGATCGCGGCGAGCCAGACCGCGAGCCACAGCGGCACGAGCGGGCGCACGGATGCCGCGGGGCGAGTCCTTCCCACCGTCACACTCCCGCGTAGGCGACGATGCCGCGACGCACGCCGTCCAGCGCGCGTCGCGCGGTGGACGCGAGGTCACCGTCGTCGGCGACGATGGAGAGCTGATCCAGCAGGTCGATCGTCTGCTTCGCCCAGCGCACGAAGTCGCCCGCTGCCATGTCGGCGTCGATCAGCACGCGGTCCAGCGAGCCCCCGCGCGCCCAGGAGTGCATGGCGGCAGCCAGGCCCGGCGCGAGCGGCTCGGTGCGCGGGAGGGAGTAGTCGTGCTCGATGTCGTCGAGCTCGGCCCATAGCCGCACGGTGGCGTCGTAGGCGATGCGGAACGCGCCGCGGGGCAGGCCCCGCTCCCCCGCGTTCTGCTCGTCGCGTCGGGGCTCGTAGACCAGGCAGCTCGCCATCGCCGCGAGCGACGGCGCGTCCAGGCTGCGCCAGAGACCCTGACGCAGCGCCTCGGCCACGAGCAGATCCCGCTCACCGTAGATCCGCTTCATGGTGCGCCCCGCATCGGTCAGCGAGAGGTCGTCTCCGTCGCCCTCCACGTAGTCCACGACCCGGAGCACGTCGATGACGCGGTCGAAGGTGCGCGCGACCGTGCCGGTGCGGGTCTCGATCTGGCGGCGGATGCGGTCGGTGTCGCGCTTCAGGCTGAAGTAGCGCTCCGCCCAGCGCGCGTGCGCCTCACGGTCGGGGCATCCGTGGCACGCATGCCGCTGCATGCGAGTACGGAGAGCCTGGATCTTGCGCATCCGCTTCTCCCGTGCCGCACGGGGGCCGGCGGCGTCACGGCGGTTCTTCTTCTCCAGGTCGCTGAGCTCGCGCCGGATGGCCGCGTACTCCAGGAAGTCGCCGTGCTCGCACTGCATGGCCTTCTGATAGCCCGCCAGCGACTCCTCGGCGTCCTTCACCTTGCGGGCCAGCCCGACCACCGCTCGGTCCGCCTGGAACTGGGCGAACGACGACTCCAGGATCTCCCGGGCGCGCGAGCGCCCGAACCGGTCGATCAGGTTCACCGCCATGTTGTACGTGGGGCGGAAGCTGGAGTTGAGCGGGTAGGTGCGGCGGGATGCCAGTGCGGCGACGGCCTGAGGGTCCATGCCCTCGGTCCACTGCACGACGGCATGACCCTCGACGTCGATCCCGCGACGGCCCGCGCGTCCCGTCAGCTGCGTGTACTCGCCGGAGGTGATGGCGACACGCGCCTCGCCGTTGAACTTCTCCATCTTCTCGAGCACCACGGTGCGTGCGGGCATGTTGATGCCCAGTGCCAGGGTCTCGGTGGCGAAGACGGCCTTCACCAGCTTGCGCTGGAACAGCTCCTCGACGACCTCCTTGAACGCGGGGAGAAGACCGGCGTGGTGCGACGCGATGCCGCGCTCGAGGTCGTCGCGCCATTCCCAGAAGCCCAGGATGTCGAGGTCCTCGTCCTGCAGCGACCGCGTGCGGTCGTTGACGATCTCGCGGATCTCGGTGCGCTCGTCCTGCGTCGTGAGGCGGATGCCGGCCCGGCGCACCTGCTGCACGGCGGCGTCGCAGCCGACCCGGCTGAAGATGAAGAAGATGGCGGGGAGCAGGTTCGACCGCTCCAGCAGCCGCACGACGTCCGGCCGGTCCATCCGCTCGATGCGCCGCATGTTGGCTGATCGGACGGGCCTCTTCCCGCCTCGCGGAGGTCGCTTCGCCTGCCGCCCGGCATGGCGGTTGCTGGCGTACTCCTGGGCGCTGCGGTTGCTCTCGTACCGGGACCCGGTAAAGGAGCGGATGCGGAACAGCTCCTGGTTCACCTGCGCGGTCGCCACGCCCGCGCGGTCGTCGAACAGCGGCAGCAGGTCGCCGCGGACCAGCACGTGCTGCTCCAGCGGCACGGGCCGGATCTCGGAGACGATCACGTCGGTGTCTCCGCGCACGGTGTCGAGCCAGTCGCCGAACTCCTCGGCGTTGGAGACCGTGGCGCTGAGCGAGATCAGGCGCACCTCCTGCGGAAGGTGCAGGATGACCTCCTCCCAGACCGGCCCGCGGAATCGGTCGGCGAGGTAGTGCACCTCGTCCATCACCACGTAGCGCAGACCTCGGAGCGAGTCCGAGCCCGCGTACAGCATGTTGCGCAGCACCTCAGTGGTCATCACCACGATGCGCGCGTTGCCGTTGATGTTGGTGTCGCCGGTGAGCAGGCCCACCTCTTCGGCGCCGTACACGTCTACCAGCTCGCGGAACTTCTGGTTGGAGAGCGCCTTCATCGGCGTCGTGTAGAACGCCTTGTCCCCCGGCGTCTGCATCGCCCGGTGGATCGCGAACTCGCCGACAATCGTCTTGCCCGCTCCCGTGGGCGCGGCCACAAGCACGCTCCGGCCGCGCTCGAGCGCCTGGCAAGCATCGAGCTGGAACGGATCCAGAGCGAAGCGCTGAGCGGCGGCGAACAGTTGCGTCTGAGGGTGCTGCGCCGCCGACTGTGCGGATGCGTAGCGCTCAGCCGGCGAGCTCATGCGGCGGCTGCGTCCGGATCGAGACCGTCCGCGATCCGCTTCTTCCGCTTACGACGGTCGAAGAGGAGCGACACTCCGGCCGCGGCGAAGTACAGCACGATCAGGATGCCGCCGACCAGGAACATCGATCCGATGTCGGCCGCCGGCGTCGCGATGGCGGCGAAGACGGAGGCGACGAGCACCGCGATCCGCCATCCCTTCAGCAGCCCCCTGCCGGTGATCACACCGGCGAGGTTCAGCGCCACCATGAACACCGGGAGCACGAACGAGATGCCGATCACCAGGATGAACTTGAGGATGAAGTCGTAGTAGTACTCGGCGTCGAGGAAGTTCTTGCCGATGCCGGGCACGAATCCCGACATCACCTCGATCACGTGCGGCGCCACCCAGATCGCGACCGCGCCGCCGGCGAAGAAGAGCGGGATCGCCGCGACGACGAATCCGACCGTGTACTTGATCTCCTTCTTCGTGAGCCCGGGCACGATGAACGCCCAGACCTGCCACAGCCAGATCGGTGCGGACAGCAGCAGGCCGATGGCCAGGGACATCCGCAGGCGGAGGTTGAATCCCGACGAGATCTTCGTGAACATCAGCGCGGCGAAGTCCTTGCCGCGCAGCGCATTGATCTCGTTGATCGGCCACGCCATGAGCTTGAGCACCGGTTCGGTGAGGATAGCCGCGATCACCATTCCGACGACAAGCCCGATCACCGCGATGATCAGGCGCCGACGAGCCTCCCTGAGGTGCTCGCCCAGCGACATCCGTCGATCGTGGCTCCCCTCGGAAGAAGGCGCGTCGACGCTCAGTTCTGTCACGACCTACGAGGCGCGAGGCGGTGTGTCCTGATCAGCAGGACGCTCAGCCGCCGGGGCTGCAGTACCGGTCGACGTCGCGGTGGTGCCGTCGGTGCCGGCCTCCGGAGCGTCGTCGTCCTTCATCGCCTTCATCTCGCCCTTGAACACGCGTGCGGACTGTCCCAGGCTCTTCGCCAGCGCCGGCAGCTTCGCCGCGCCGAACAGAAGAAGGATGATGATCAGAATGATCCACAGGTGCGGGCCTGCGAAAAGATTACTACCCATGGATTTCTCCTCTTGGTGGGTCGGATTCCGTTCAGTCTACCTGTGCCGAAGAGGCCTCGGGCACCGTATAGAGGTCGAGTGCGGCGGATGCCCATTCGCGTGTCGCGCACCGCGCGAGAGGCGGATCGAGCACCTCCAGCGCACCCCCGAATCGTCCGGCGATCCGCTTGATCCCACGGGGGTCCGCCATGCTCATCCGTACGGTGACGACGGCGTCGGTCCGGTCGATCTCCTCGTACGGGAAGGCGCCCAGCAGCGGCAGCACCCGCTCGGGAAGCCGCACCGTGACGTGATCGGAGACGTCACCGCCTCCGCCGAACTCCGCAGGCACAGGCGCGTCACCATGGGTGATAGGGATCTCGGTCAGATGCGCATCGCTGACGCGATCGAGATGGAAGGTGCGCATCGCCTGCCGCAGATGACACCATCCCTGCAGATACCACTGCCCGTTCGTGATGAGGATCTGACGCGGGTCGACCGTGCGCGTCGTGGGCTCGGCATCCGGGGCCTGATACCGGAACGCGACGGCCACGCCGTCGTGCAGCGCGCGCGAGACGACCTGCTGCACCTCGGTGACCTCCACCGGCGCGATGAGCAGATCGGGAGGAGCATCGGCGGAGCCCCGGGAGAGCTTGGCGATCAGGCCGCTGACAAGTCCGGAGTCGGCCACGGCGGGCACCGCGGCGACGAGCTGGAGGCCGGCGAGCAGCGCCGCCGCCTCCCGGGCGGTGAACCGGGGAACCCGGCGGAAGGCGACGTCGTGCGTGATCTCGATGATGTCGTGCTCGTCGAGCAGGTCCCAGTCGATGTCGAACATCTCCTGCGGGAGCTGCCAGTACCCGGAGTCACCCGGCAGGCCGATCACGGTGAGCTTCTCGACCATGGCGCGCATCTGCGCGGCCGTCACGCCGAACTCGGCCGCGGCCTCGTCGAGCGTGACCTGGCCGCGCTCGAGCAGGTACGGGACGAGCGTGAGGTAGAGGCGCACGCGGTCCGCGGCCAGAAGCGGTGCGGAGCTCATTCGGCGCTCCCCTCTCCGGCGGTCTCTTCCGCGGCGTGCGCGTCGACGATCGCGTGCAGGCGCTGGATCACGCTGTCGCGGAGATCGGCAGGCTCCACGACCCGCACCTCGGGTCCGTAGGTGGCCAGCTCGTCGGCGAAGATGTGCCGGTCGACGTAGGGCACGCGGATGCCCTGGACTGCGGGAACACCTCGGCGCCCGAGCCGCAGGGCGGCCTCGGTCCCCGGGGTGATCTCGAGCAGGGCCTGCTGCGATGCGGCCACCTCCGCGAGACCCGCGAGCGCCCGCTCCGCGGCGCCGTCGCGCGCGACGGGGTCGAAGCCCTGGCCCGTGACCTTCACATCGCTGACGATGCGGCTGAGCAGGAAGGTCCGCTCACCGTCGGCATCCACGTCGAACCCGTACAGGTGCCAGCGCGACTCGTACTCGACCTGGACCAGCGGACGGATGCGGCGGCGCGTGGGTGCGTCCTCGCCGGGCTTCAGGTAGTCGAAGACCACCACGCGGTTGCGTTCGATGCCCTCCTGCAGGGCGGGGAAGGCCGCATCCTGCACGGCGATGCGCGGCGCGAAGCCGATGATCGGCTCGTCCCCGTCGATGCCGAGCGCCCGGATCTTGCGGACGCCGGCCTGGGCATCGGCGGAGACGGATTCGCTGCTCCACACGCTGCCGGCGAGACGCAGCACCGCGAGCTCCGCGTCCGTGAACTCGATGTCGGAGGGCAGGTCGTAGTCGGCCTGCGGAATCCGGTAGCGGGCCTCGCGCATGTCCTGGGGGTCGGCCGGATCGCCGATCGTCTCCACCGGCATGCCGAGCGCGCGCAGCTCGTCCTTGTCGCGCTCGAACATCTTCTCCAGCGAATCGGGCTTCGCGCCGGCTTCGACGCGCTGGCGGTACCCGGAGACGTTGTCGAGGATCTGCTGCTTGGTCAGGCCGATCTCCGTGGCCATCAGCGCCACGACGAGATTCGTCAGCCGCTCCTCCGCGGGGATCTGCGCCGGTGTCATCCCCGGACCAGCTCCGGCGGGACGATGCCCAGCACGTCGACGACGTAGACGATCGCGTCGTCGCCGGTCTTCTCGGGGTCGACCACGAGAAGCTGGCTCCCCACGGTCGCCTTCGCGACCTGCGTCATCACCTGCGGCGGGAGGGTGGAGGTGTCGTACACGACGCCCTTCTCCCACGAGGAACCGGTCACGGCACGGGTCGACCACTTCACGGCCGTGTACTGGAACATCGCCAGGCCCTTGCCGACCTTCGCGCCGTCGCCCTTGATCAGGGTCTCGGTCACGAGCTTCTTCGGCGCCGCACCGTCGGGGACGATGATGCCCGGCTGCCCGCTGGGCGCACGCACCACCGACGGGATGCCCTGCGCGTCGTTGAAGACGTCGCGGCCCTGCGCCTTCGGACGCAGCACCTCCTGGATGTCGATGGTGCCCACGATGCTCTCGTCGGGGCCGAGGCCGACCTGGGCTGCCATGCCCTCGGGAAGGTCCTTTGCGGGGACCGCGAACGCGACCCGGGAGCCGTTCGTCGCGCACTGCAGCGCCGCGCCGATACCGCCGAACTGCTCGCTGAGCGTCTTCGGGGACCACACGCCCGCGCCGCTGTCGATCATCTGGCCGGTGGCGCCGTTCAGCAGGGTGATGGAGCCGACCACGTCCTGGGTCTTCTCGCGCACGACCGCGCCGTCGCCCACCACGAGGTCGTCGTAGACCACCTTCGACGTCGGCATCGGCGCCGTCAGGCTCACTTTCGCGGAGCCGATGTCACCGGTCGCCTTGACGGCCATCGAGAGCGCGGCGGACTCGCTGCGCTCGCAACCGGCGGCGCCGGATCCCGGCGCGGTCGAGCAGCCCGTCAGGACGAGAGCGGACAGGGCGAGGGCCGAGACGGCAGCGGTCGTTTTACGCACGCGCCCCAGTCTATTCCGAAGCGCTGTCGCCCTCGCGCGATGCGGCGGCGGTGCGCGCGCCGTTCGCGGCCTTCTGCGCCTCGCGCACCCGCTTGCGCAGGTTCTTGTCGGTGATCTCGCGGTCACCGACCGCACCGGGGGTCCACAGCTCCACGTCCTCGTCGCCGTAGCTGGACTTGGAGGCACGGCGCTTCACCTCGGGAGGAACCGCACCCGGCGCCAGGCGCCGCGCGGTCAGCAGGAACCCGGTGTGCGCGACCATGCGGTGGTCGGGTCGGACGGCCAGCCCCTCGACATGCCATCCGCGGACCATGGTCTCGGACGCATCCGGATCCGTGAACAGTCCCGTGCCGCGGATGTACTCCGCGACGCGCGACAGCTGCGTGGCCGTGGCGACGTAGCAGATCACCACGCCGCCGGGCGCGAGGGCATCGGCGACGACGTCCATGCACTCCCAGGGTGCGAGCATGTCCAGCACGACGCGATCGACCGTGCCGTCCTCGAACTGCGCGGGCAGCTCCTCCCCCAGGTCGCCGACCACGACGCTCCAGGTGTCGGGCCTCTCGCCGAAGAAGGTCTCGACGTTCGCGCGCGCCACCTCCGCGAAGTCCTCGCGCCGCTCGAACGAGGTCAGCCTGCCCTCGTGGCCGATGGCCCGAAGCAGAGCGAGCGAGAGGGCGCCGGAGCCGACGCCGGCCTCGACGACGACGGCGCCCGGGAAGATGTCGGCCTGCATGACGATCTGCGCCGAGTCCTTCGGGTACACGATCGCAGCGCCGCGGGGCATCGACATCGCGAAGTCCCGCAGCAGCGGACGCAGGGCCAGGTAGTCGTGTCCGCCGCTGTTGGTCACGACGGAGCCGTCCGGCTGACCGATCAGCTGGGTGTGCTTGAGCACTCCGTGGTGGGTGTGCAGCTCCCCGTCCCCGCGCAGCGTGATGGTGTGCATCCGCCCCTTCGGCCCGGTCAGCTGCACGCGGTCGCCCTCTCGGAACGGCCCGCGGGGTCGAGTGGCGCTCATGCGTTCTCCTTGGCGTGGCGGCCGGCGAGGTCGCGGATGTCGGCGGATGTGCGTCCCGCAAGCGTCGGCCACAGTTCGTGCGCGTCCGAGCCGTCCAGGGAGACGATGTGCGGCACGCCCAGGGTCACCGCTCCGGATGCCCGACCTGCGGCGACGCCGGTGCCGGAGTCCTCGATCACGACGGCATCGGTGATGTCGATCTCCAGCAGCTCGGCGGCTCGCAGGTACGGGTCGGGGAAGGGCTTGGGGCGGGCGACGTCATCGCCGGCGACCACGAGGTCGAAGGCGTCGAAGTCGATCAGCGAGACGACGTCGAGCGCCATGCGGCGCAGGGACATGGTCACCAGGGCCGTGGGGATGCCGTTGGCGCGCAGGTCTGCGAGCAGTTCGCGCGCGCCGTGCCGGAACGGCACCCCGTCGGCGCGGAGGCGGCCTGCGACGGCATCCGTGAGGTGCTGGACGATGGCGTCCGCCTCCATGTCGACGCCATACCTCTGCAGGATGAGGGCGCTGTCGTGCAGGCCGTTCCCGACCAGCTGGAGCGCGTCCTCGTGGGTCCAGGTGCCGCCGAACGACTCGACCAGGACGGTCTCGGCGTCCATCCAGTACGGCTCGGTGTCGACGAGGGTTCCGTCCATGTCCCACAGGACTGCGCTGGGCTTGTTGCTCACTGAACCCATGCTAGCCGGGAGCCGGCCCAGGGCTGATGCCGGGCGACTAGCCTGGAGGGACACTTCCGGGGGTGCAGGCCCCGGATGACAGGAGGGAGAACGGTGGACGCTCTCGGCTCACGCATCATCGTCGCCGCGTTCGACGGCTGGAACGACGCCGGCGAGGCGGCCAGCGGCGCCATCGGCGCGCTGCGCGACGCGGGGAGCTACGAGGCCGTGCACTCCGTCGATCCCGAGCTGTACTTCGACTATCAGTACACCCGTCCCTCATCCCGGATGGATGCCTCCGGGCGCCGCGAGCTGCACTGGCCGGAGGCCACGCTGTGGCGCCCCACGAGCACGGCCGAGGGCCCGGAGCTGTGGCTGCTCACCGGGTCGGAGCCGGCGCGGGCGTGGCAGGCGTTCGCCACGGAGTTCATCGACGTGGCACTGCGCGACGACGTGACGGGCCTGGTCACTCTCGGGGCGATGCTCTCGGATGTGCCGCACACCCGTCCCATCTCGATCTTCGCGTCGAGCCAGAACGAGCGGGTGCGCACTGCGCACGGCCTGGACAAGTCCACCTATGAGGGGCCGGTGGGCATCCTGAGCGTGTTCGAGCACTTCGCCGAGCGCGCCGAGATCCCCTCCGCGAGCCTGTGGGCCAGCGTGCCGCACTACGTCGCGACCGCCGCCCCCTCGCCCAAGGCGACCCTGGCGCTGCTGGATCGGCTCGAGGAGCTCACCGGCGTGGGTCCCGCCCGCGAGCACCTGCGCACGGCGGCCGCGGCGTGGGAGGCGTCCATCGACGCCGCTGCGGCCGAGGACGAGGACATGACCGAGTACATCCACCAGCTGGAGCGGACTCGCGACACCTGGGACTCGCCCGATGCCTCCGGTGACGCCATCGCCCAGGCGTTCGAGCGCTACCTGCGCCGCCGCGGCGACGGCCCCGACAAGAAGTGACCGATCAGCGCGGCGAGAGCACGCCCGTGGACAGCAGCACGATGAGCGTGCCGCCCAGCAGCACACGGTAGATCACGAACGGCAGGAAGCTGCGCTTGGAGATCCAGTTCATGAAGAACGCGATCACCCCGAGCGCCACGACGAATGCGATGCCGGTCGCCGCGAAGGTCTCCCCCAGGCTGAAGTACTGGCCGGCCTCGCCGCCGTGCTTGAAAAGCTGGTAGAAACCGCTGCCGAACACCGCGGGAATCGCGAGCAGGAACGCGTATCGGGCGGCTGCTGCGCGCTCATAGCCGAGGAAGAGGCCCATCGTGATGGTGCCGCCGGATCGCGACACGCCCGGCACCAGAGCGAAAGCCTGCGCCACGCCGTAGGCGATGCCGTGCGGGTAGGTGAGCTCGTCGAGCTTGCGCTTCTTGGCGCCGATGTAGTCCGCGATGCCGAGCAGCAGACCGAAGCCGATGAGCATGATGGCGACGATCCAGAGCGATCGCAGCGTCGTCTCGATCTTGTCCTGGAACAGCAGCCCCAGCAGGACGATCGGGATGCTGCCGAGGATGATCAGCCATCCCATCCTCGCGTCGGGGTCGTTGCGCGGCGCCTTGCCCGTCAGGGAGCGGAACCACGTGCCGATGATGCGCACGATGTCACGCCAGAAGAACACCACGACGGCCGCCTCGGTGCCGATCTGGGTGATCGCGGTGAACGCCGCACCCGGGTCCTCACCGGAGGGAAGCAGCGCCCCGACGATGCGCAGATGCGCGCTGGAGGAGATCGGCAGGAACTCGGTGAGTCCCTGGACGACGCCGAGCAGAAGGGCTTCGAGCAGGTTCATGCGGTGCTTTCCAAGGGTGAGGCGTCGGTGTCCCCGGACGGATGCCGGTCAGCAGGAGCGCAGCAGATCGGTCAGCACGCGCTGACCGAAGACAAGAGATTCTACGGGGACGCGCTCGTCCACTCCGTGGAACATCCCTGTGAAGTCGAGATCGGCGGGCAGCTGCAGCGGCGCGAATCCGTACCCGGTGATGCCGATCGAGGCCAGCGCCTTGTTGTCCGTGCCGGCGCCGAGCAGGTACGGGATCACCGGCACTCCGGGGTCGTGCTTCCCCAGGGCCGCGACCATGGCATCCACGAGGTCGCCGGTGAAAGGCGTCTCCATGCCGATGTCGCGCACGACGGTCTCGATGCGGATGTCGTCGCCGACGATCCGCTGCAGCTCCGCGCGCACATCGTCCTCGGTCCCGGGGATCACGCGGACGTCGATCAGGGCCTCCGCGGTCTCGGGGATCACGTTGTGCTTGTAGCCGGCGGTGAGCGCGGTGGGGTTCGCGGTGGTGCGGAACGTGGAGCGCAGGAAGGCCTCTGCCGGTCCGGCGGCCGCGGCCAGCGCGTCCGGATCGTCGATCGGCCGGCCGGTCAGGTCGCTCAGGCCGTCCAGAAGCGCCTGAGTCGTCGGAGTGAGCCGGATGGGCCAGCGGGTGCGGCCGATGGCGGCGACGGCCTCTGCGAGGCGCGTGACGGCGTTCTGCTCGTGGTAGCGACTGCCGTGCCCGGCGCGGCCCTTGGCGACGAGCCGAAGCCACATCAGGGCCTTCTCCCCCACCTGCAGCAGATAGGCGCGGTGATCGTCCACCGTGATCGAGTACCCGCCCACCTCGCTGATCGCCTCGGTCGCGCCGGAGAACCATTCCGGCCTGTCGCGCGCGACGAGCGCGGAGCCCTCGACGCCGCCGTTCTCCTCATCCGCGAAGAACACCAGGATCAGGTCGCGCTCGGGCTGCTCGCCCGCCCGCAGCAGGTCGGCGACCGCGGTGAGGATCATGGCGTCCATGTTCTTCATGTCCACCGCGCCGCGCCCCCACAGCATCCCGTCGCGGACGACGCCCTCGAACGGGTCGACGCTCCAGTCCTCGGCCATGGCGGGCACCACGTCCAGGTGCCCGTGCACGACCAGTGCGGGACGCTCGGGGTTGCGACCCCTGACGCGTGCCATCACGTTGGTCCGGTTCGGGATCGGCTCGTAGTACTCCGGCTCGAGTCCGAGCGAGGCGAGGTAGGCCCCGACGTACTCCGCGGCTTCGCGTTCGCCCTTCGAGTTCCCTCCGCCGAAGTTGGAGGTGTCGATGCGGATCAGATCACGGGCGATCCGGGCGACTTCGGGCAGGGAGGAATCGGACATGGCTCCAGGCTATCGAAACGGCGTGCCACGCCCGGGCGTCAGCGTGGTTCGTGGCTATCCGCGGACCGTGCTAGAGTCATTCTTCGGTCGGCAACGACTTTTCATCACCTGCGCGGGTGGCGGAATAGGTAGACGCGCTAGCTTGAGGTGCTAGTGCCCGCATAGGGCGTGGGGGTTCAAGTCCCCCCTCGCGCACAGAACGGAGAAGGCCCCGGATCGAGAGATCCGGGGCCTTCTCCGTGTCACGCGTCGACGTCGCCGCGCCAGGCGCCGGTCGCCGTTCTGCGGTTCTCGATGAAGTCCTTGAAGTTGTCGAGGTCCTTCCTGACCGCGTGGGATGCGAGGCCCGCCATCGAGCCGACCATCTCGGCCAGGCCCTCCGGCTTCCAGTCGATCTGCACGGTCACGCGACTGGAATCGTCGCTCAGGCGGTGGAAGCTCACCACGCCCGCATGGGCTGTCTCACCGCCGACGCTGCGCCAGGCGACACGGTCATCCGGGTGCTGCTCGGTGATCTCGGTGTCGAACTCGCGGCGCACGCCGCCGACCTCGACGACCCAGTGATTGCGCGTGTCATCCACCTGGGTGATCGAGACCACCTCCTCGAGGAAGTCGGGGAAGCTCTCGAACTGGGTCCACTGGTCGTACGCGACGCGCACGGGGACGTCGACGTCCACGGTCTCGATGATCTGGGCCATGCTCTGCTCCTTGCTCTTCGGTGCGGAGCATCCAGTCATCCGCATGTCGCCGAGCCCGGAAAGGGGGTTGACGACACGCGGATGACTCAGCGCATGGCTCCGCTCACACCGCGCCGACGCCGAACACGAGACCGAGCACGTACGTGATCGCCGCCGCCCCGAAGCCGATCGCCAGCTGCCGCAGTGCGCGCTTGAGCGGCGGACCGCCGGAGAGGATGCCGACCATCGCACCCGTGCTGAGCAGCGCGACTCCGACGAGAACCAGCGCTACGACGATCGCGGTGAAGCCCGTGAGCCCGAAGAGCCACGGCAGCACCGGCACGATCGCGCCGGACGCGAACAGCAGGAAGCTGGAGATCGCTGCCGTCCAGTCGCTGCCGACGATCTCGTGATCGTTCGGCACGCCGATCGGTCCGGTCGCGTCGCGACGGATGCCGGCCTGCGCCGCGCTCATGACCCGCTGGGCGCGTGCCAGAGACTCGTCCTCGTTCATGCCGCGCGCCCGATACACGAGCGCGAGCTCGTTGGCATCGATGTCCAGATCGCCCGCGGTGGCATCCGCGTCGTTGCTCTCCTCCGTCGCAGCCAGCAGCTCGCGCTGGGAGCGCACGGAGACGAACTCCCCCGCCCCCATCGACAGTGCGCCGGCGAGAAGGCCGGCGATGCCGCTGAAGAGCACCAGGCCTGAGCCGACCCCCGTCGCCCCGATGCCGAGCACCAGCGCGAGGTTCGACACGAGCCCGTCGTTCGCGCCGAAGACCGCAGCACGGAACGAGCCGGAAAGCCGGCGGCGTCCGCGTGCGGCGAGGCCGCGGACCACCTCGTGGTGCACCTTCTCATCGGCCCGCATCGCCGGGGTGGCGTACTTCTCGCTGTCGTAGGGCGAACGCGCCTCCGCGCTCTGCGCGAGCGCGAGCACGAAGATGGACCCGAACCGGCCGGCCATCCAGCCCAGCATCCGGGAGCGGAGACCGGTCCGGGGAAGCCGGGAGGGCTCCTCTCCTCCGAGCAGATCGAGCCAGTGCTGCTCGTGACGGCGCTCGGCTTCCGCGAGGGAGAGCAGGATCTCCTTCTCCTCGCCTTCTCTCCGAGCGGCGAGCCGGGAGTACACGGCTCCCTCGGCGCGTTCCTCGACCAGATAGCGGGCCCATTGCTTGCGATCCGCAGCAGTGGCGTGGGCAGGGGCAGACATGCATCCTCCGTGGGTAGATCAGCATTCCACGGTATCGACGCGGGCACCTCCGAACCGCATCAGGACGCGGATTGACAGGATTTCGGACTCCCGAACCAGCGCGCGCCACCGGGCGGCCGGCGCGGGGGCGTCAGGTCCGTACGCGCTTGCGCAGCAGGTCGATCCGCGCCTGCAGCTGCGAGACGGTCGCCTGGGCGACAGCCGGGCCGCCGCACATCCGGCGCAGCTCGGCGTGCACGGATCCATGCGCCTCGCCGGTCTGTCGCGCGTACAGGCCGACCAGGCTGTTCAGCAGCTGCCGCTGCTCGCGAAGGGTGCGATGCAGGGGCGCGGGGAGGGTCGTCGTCTCGACCGGGGTGGCCGCCTCCCGCGCCTGTCGCAGCTTGCCCTGCCTGGCCTGGCGCTGCATGAGCAGCTCATGCACGTGCTCGGGTTCGAGAAGACCGGGGAACCCGATGAACTCCTCCTCCTCGGGGGTGCCCGGCTCGGCGAGCTGACCGAACTCCTTGCCCTCGAACACGACCCGATCGAAGTGCGCCAGAGACGAGATCGCCTGATAGCTGAACTCCTGGGTGAGAGCGTCGGACGCGTCCTCCTCGCGGTTCGCGCTCTCCAGCAGCGAATCCTCGAGGCCGTCCTCGTCCTTGTCCCGCCGATCGAGCGCGTGGTCGCGCTGACGCTCCATCTCGTTCGCGAGGGTCATCAGCACGGGGACGTTCGGCAGGAACACGCTGGCGGCCTCGCCGCGTCGCCTCGCGCGCACGAAGCGCCCGATGGCCTGCGCGAAGAACAGCGGGGTCGACGACGACGTCGCGTACACGCCCACCGCCAGGCGCGGAACGTCGACGCCCTCGGACACCATGCGCACGGCGACCATCCAGCGCCGGTCCGTCTCGCTGAACTTCTCGATGCGCTCGGACGCCGAGGCGTCGTCGGAGAGCACGACGGTCGGCTGCTCGCCCGTGATGCTGTGCAGGATCTTGGCGTACGCGCGCGCCACCGTCTGATCCGTCGCGAGCACGAGTCCGCCGGCATCGGGAACGTGGTGACGGATCTCGGTGAGGCGGCGATCGGCTGCGGACAGCACCGCCGGCATCCACTCCCCCTCCGGGTCCAGCGCGGTGCGCCAGGCCTGCGAGGTGACGTCCTTGGTGTTGTCCTGTCCGAGATGCGCCTCGAGCTCGTCACCCGCGCTGGTGCGCCAGCGCATCTTGCCGGAGTACATGTGGAACAGCACCGGCCGCACGACGCCGTCGGCCAGGGCCCGCCCGTATCCGTAGCGGTAGTCGGTGCTGGAGACCCGTGCGCCGGACTCGTCGGGGATGTACTCCACGAACGGGATGGGCGCGGTGTCGCTGCGGAACGGGGTGCCCGACAGCAGCAGTCGCCTCCGGGCCGGCCCGTAGGCATCGCGGATGGCGTCGCCCCAGCTGAGGGCGTCGCCGCCGTGGTGCACCTCGTCCAGGATGACGAGCGTCCTCGCGTCCTCGGTCAGGTGCCGGTGCACGCTGGACTTCGCCGCCACCTGCGCATAGGTGACGACCACGCCGTGGTACTGCCGGGAGGGCGCCCAGTGGCTGTTGCGGAACCGGGGATCCAGGCGGATGTGGACGCGCGCGGCCGCATCCGCCCACTGCGTCTTCAGATGCTCGGTCGGCGCGACCACGATGACACGGTTCACCTCACCCATGCGCAGCAGCTCGACCGCGAGCGTGAGCGCGAAGGTGGTCTTGCCTGCCCCGGGGGTGGCGGCGACGAGGAAATCCCGCTGATCGGCCTGGAAATACGCGTCCAGTGCCTCCCGCTGCCATGCCCTCAGCTTGTCGGCGGTACCCCATGGGGCGCGCTGGGGGAAGGACGGAGAGAGCACTGCTCAACGATAATCCAGCCCGCCGACAACGCTCTGCGCGCCCGCCCATCAGCGCGGGTAGGCTCTCTCAGGCGCCCGCACCCCGGGCCCGCGATGCCGAAGGAGAACCCGATGGTGGACCAGGAGACGTCTCGCACCCCGTTCGTCGAGAACGAGGGACCGCATCCGTGGCGGCGGTTCGTCGCCGTCGGCGACTCGTTCACGGAGGGCGTCGGCGACCCCGCGCCCGATCTGCCCGGCGGGCTGCGCGGCTGGGCGGATCGCGTCGCCGAGGTGCTGGGTCAGGACGTGGACGACTTCGCCTACGCCAATCTCGCGGTGCGCGGCAAGCTGATCGCCCAGATCGTCGCGGATCAGATCGAGCCGGCGGTCGCGCTCAAGCCCGATCTCGTCTCGATCTGCGCCGGCGGGAACGACGTGATCCGCCCGGGCACCGATCCCGACGAGATCGCCGTGCAGCTCGAGGACGCCGTCGCCCGGCTCTCCTCCACCGGCGCCGCGGTGGTTCTCTTCACCGGGATCGACACCGGCTTCACCCCGGTGTTCCGGCCGTTCCGCGGCAAGGTCGCGATCTACAACGAGAACGTGCGCGCGATCGGCGACCGGTACGACTGCATCATCGCCGACCAGTGGTCGCTGAAGGTCGTGCAGGACCCGCGCTTCTTCGACGACGACCGGCTGCACTACAACGCGCTCGGTCACCACGAGATCGCTCGGATGGTGCTGCGTGCGCTCAACGTGCCGAACGACCTGCAGGCCATGCAGCCCGATCCCGTCCCGGTGCGCACCTGGCGCGAAGCGCGCGCCGAGGACATCGGCTGGGCGCGCGAGCACCTGGTCCCCTGGGTGCTGCGGCGGCTCCGTCATCAGTCCTCGGGCGACCACGTCGAGGCCAAGCGGCCCGAGCCCTCTCCGGTGCGGATGCCCGGCACCGAGAACTGATCGCGCGGCCGCGCCCGGCCCTCCGACCAGGCGCTCTCCGCGGCGAGCTCATCTGGTGGCGTAGAAGGCCACGGCCGACGCCGCCGCGACGTTCAGCGAGTCCACGCCGCCCATCATCGGGATCGTGACTCGGCGGTCCAGCAGGGCGTCCGTCTCGGGACGGATCCCGTCACCCTCTGTGCCGAGGATCATCGCGAGTCGGGTGTGATCCTCGGCGACGAGGTCGTCCAGCTCGATCGCGCCCTCGCCCAGCGTCATGCCCGCCACGACGAATCCGGCCTCCTGCAGCTCGCGCATGCCCTCCGGCCATGCCGGAATGCCCGTCCACGGCACCTGGAACACGGTGCCCATGGACACCCGCACGGAGCGGCGATACAGCGGATCGGCGCAGTCGGGCGTCACGAGCACCGCGTCCACGCCCAGCGCTGCGGCCGAGCGGAACACGGCGCCGACGTTCGTGTGGTCAGTGAGCCCTTCGAGCAGGGCGATCCGCCCCGGTCCGGCCGTACCCGTTGCAGCACGTCGGCCACGGACGGCAGCGCCGGCCTGTGCATGGCGGCGAGCGGGCCCCGGTGGATGGCGAAGCCCGTGACCGTCTCGGACACCTCGGCGGATGCCGTGTACACGGGCGTGTCGGCGACGCTGCCCGCCTCCCCCAGCGCGCTGACGACGGCGTCCAGCCACTTCTCCTGCGTGAGCACGGATCGGGGCCGGTGGCCGGCCTGCACGGCGCGGGCGATCACCTTGGCGGACTCGGCCATGTAGAGCCCGCCCTCGGTCTCGTTCCTGCGGCGAAGCGCCGTGTCCGTCAGCGAGCGGTAGTCGTCGAGCCGGGGGTCGGCGGGATCGGAGACCGGGATCACGTGCATCCTCCCACTCTGTCAGGCCCCGGACGCGGCGGTGGCGCCCCGACCCGCACGGAGACGTAGACTGCCGAGCGTGCAGCTCTCGGACACGATCGACGACGACACCCGGACGCGCATCGATCACGTCGCGGAGCTGCTGAGAGGTCGGCGGGTAGCGGTGCTCACCGGCGCCGGCATCTCCACCGATTCAGGGATTCCCGCGTATCGCGGCGTCGGGGCGCGGACGCGCGCGAACCCGATGACCATCCAGACCTACCTCGCCGACGAGTCCGCGCGTCGCCGCTACTGGCTGGGCGGGCACCTGGGCTGGCTGGCGTTCACCGCACCGGAGCCGAACGAGGGCCACGTGGCGCTGGCGCGGATGGAACGCGCCGGCGTGGTGAGCGGCGTCGTCACCCAGAACGTCGACGGCCTGCATCTGCGCGCCGGAAGCTCCCGGGTGGTGGAGATCCACGGCACCATGCACCGCACGCTGTGCCTGGACTGCGGGCAGGTGTTCGACCGCCGGGCGATCGCCGACCAGCTCGAGGCGCTGAACCCCTGGGTCCGCAAGCCCGAGAACATCGAGCTGAACCCCGACGGGGACGTGACCCCGGAGAACACGGAGGGCTTCGTGATCCCGCCCTGCACGGTGTGCGGGGGCATGCTCAAACCCGAGGTGGTCTTCTTCGGTGAGTTCGTCCCCGCCGTCCGCTTCCGGTCGGCCGAATCCGTCGTGACCGCGGCGGACGCGCTGCTGGTGGCCGGCACCTCGCTCACCGTGAACTCCGGCATCCGCATCATCGAGCGCGCACGGCGCCGCGGCATCCCGCTGGTGATCGTCAACCGCGAGCCGACGAGGGCGGACGCCTGGGCCGACGCCGTGCTCGCCGGCGGCACCTCCCCCGTGCTGAGCGCCCTCGCAGGCGCTCTCGCGTAGGGTCGGAGTGTGACTCTTCTCACCCTTGTGCGCCACGGGCAGACCGACTGGAACCTCGCTCGGCGAATTCAGGGGTCCACCGACATCCCCCTGAACGACACCGGACGCGCGGATGCGCTCATGGCCGCCGGGCGGCTGTCGAGGGACACGCATCACGCGATCTACGCGAGCCCGCTGCTCCGCGCGCGGGAGACCGCGGAGATCATCGCGGATGAGCTCGGCCTCGAGGCGCCGGCGCTCGTGCACGATGTGCGCGAGCGCGAGTTCGGCGAAGGCGAGGGCCTGCTGGTCCAGGAGTACATCGACGCGTACGGCGACTGGCACGCCGTGGTCCCCGGGGCGGAGACCCTCGACGAGGTGTGCATCCGTGCGATGAGCGCCCTGCACCGGATCGCGCGTGACGCCCGGCGTCGTTCCGCGCCGACGGCCGAGTCGATCATCGTCGTGACCCACGGCGGCGTCATCCGATCTCTCATCGACCACGCCTCCGGCGGGACACTGCCCAAGATCGGCAGTGTGCTCGGGAACGGCTCGCTGCACCGCTTCGAGGTGTCACCGGGCTCGCTGCGACTGCTCGAGGACGTCCCGGTCCTCTGACGCGCCTCGGCTCGATCCGGGTCAGTCCCGGCTCAGCACCGCCCTGGCGTGCCGCAGCACCGGCTCGTCGACCATCCGCCCCTGGAAGCGGAACAGCTGGGGGCGGTGGCGGGGGGCGCGGTGCGTCCCGGGCGCGGCGGCGCCCGCCCCCGCGGCCGGGCGCCCCGCCTCGCCGTCGATGTCGAGATGCACCGCGTCGATCGCGGCCTTCCCGTGCGCCGCGGAGGCGACCAGCACGGATGCCCGCGCGTGGCGCGCCACGTCTCGGTATCGTCCGTCCGGGAACCGGCTCGCGGTGCCGCCGATCGACGCCACCAGGTCCTCCGCGCCCCACATCAGAGCCGCGACCCGCGGATGGGCGGCGATGGCCCCGGCGTGCAGCACGCCGGCCGCCGTCTCGCAGAGCGCCAGCAGGGAGTACTCGTCTCCGAAGGCGTCCAGCGCGGACGGATCCTCGGTCTTGGCGACCATCACGGTGCGGAACGGAGTGCGCGCCACGGCCTCGAGGTCGGCGGCGAAATGAGCAGATGCCGGGTCGTTGACGCGCACGATCACCCGCGCGGGGTCGAGATCCGCCGCCACGAGATGCTCGCGCGCCTGCGCCTTGGCATCCGGGAGCACCGCGTCCTCGAGGTCGAGGATCACGGCATCCGCCTTCGCGAGTCCCCCGGCATAGCGCTCCGGACGGTCGGCCGGGCAGAACAGCAGGGCGGGTCCGAGGTCGAAGGCCATCATTCCCCTTCCGGCATGCAGTGCATCAGCGCCACGCGCGTGGCGGTCGCCACGATCACGCCGTCCTGGTTGCGACCCGTGTGCGCGATCGTGACGATCCCCTGACCCGGCCGGGACGACGACAGGCGCTTGTCGGTGATCACGCTCTCGGTGTACAGCGTGTCACCGTGGAACACCGGGTGCGGGAAGGCTATGTCGCTGAGTCCCAGCTGCGCCACGAGCGTTCCCTGAGTAAGCTGCGCGACGGAGGCTCCGACCATCGTCGACAGCGTCCACATCGAGTTCATCAGGCGCTGCCCGAACGGTTGCTCGGCCCCCGCGAACGCGGCGTCCAGGTGCAGGGCCTGCGTGTTCATGGTGAGGGTCGTGAACAGCACGTTGTCGGCCTCGGTCGCGGTGCGGCCCGGACGGTGCAGGTATCTGGCACCGAGTTCGAACTCCTCGAAGTACAGCCCGCGCTGGACGATGTCGGTCATGATCGCACCATAGCTCCTCTGCGGACTCAGCCGGCCAGGCCGAGTTTGCGGGCGATGACCAGGAGCTGCACCTCGGTGGTGCCCTCGCCGATCTCGAGGATCTTCGAGTCACGGTAGTGACGTGCCACCGGGTACTCGTTCATGAAGCCGTTGCCGCCGAAGATCTGGGTCGCGTCGCGGGCGTTGTCCATCGCGGCGTCGCCGGAGACGAGCTTGGCGATGGCCGCCTCCTCGGCGAACGGCAGTCCGGCATCGCGCAGACGCGCGGCGTGGTGCCATGCGAGGCGCGCCGTGTGCACGCGGGCGCGCATGCGCGCGAGCGTGAACTGCGCGTTCTGACGGGTGCTCAGGGCGGAGCCGAAGATGGTGCGCTTCTTGGCGTAGTCGACGGCCGCCTCCAGGCAGCCCTCCGCGGCCCCCGTGGCGAGAGCGGCGATGGCGATGCGTCCCTCGTCGAGGATGCTGAGGAAGTTCTTGAACCCGCGGCCGCGCTCACCGAGCAGGTTGCCCTCCGGGACGCGCACGCCCTGGAAGGTGAGCGGATGGGTGTCGGAGGCGTTCCAGCCGACCTTGTCGTAGGCCGGCTCCACCGTGAAGCCCGGGGTGCCGTTGGGCACGATGATCGTGGAGATCTCCTTGCGACCGTCGTTCACCCCCGTCACGGCCGTGACCGTCACGAAGCGCGTGATGGCGGTGCCGGAGTTGGTGATGAACTGCTTCGAGCCGTCGATGACCCACTCCCCGCCCTCGAGACGGGCAGTGGTGCGGGAAGCACCGGCGTCACTGCCGGCCTCCGGCTCGGTCAGGCCGAAGCCGGCGAGGTGCTCCGCGGCGAGCAGCGAGGGCAGGTACTCCTGCTTCTGCTCCTCGGTGCCGAACCGGTAGATCGGCATGGCGCCCAGGCTGACACCGGCCTCGAGCGTGATGGCGATGGACTGGTCCACGCGAGCGAGACCCTCGATGGCCAGGCCCAGGGCAAGGTAGTCGCCGCCCTGCCCGCCGTACTCCTCCGAGAACGGCAGGCCGAACAGGCCCAGCTCGCCCATCTGGCGCACCACGTCGAGGTTGAGCGTGTGGGAGCGGTCGGCCTCGTAGGCCTGAGGCGCCACCACCTGCTCGGCGAAGTCGCGCACCATGGCGGCGAGTTCGCGCTGCTCCTCGTTCAGGCCGATGCTGCTGAGGTCGTCGGTCATGATGTCTCCACTTCGCTGACGCGGGCGACCGGCTGGTCGCGCCGTACCTGATCGCCCACGGCGACCAGCAGGTGCACCGTGCCGTCGTGCGGCGCGAGCACCGGATGCTCCATCTTCATCGCCTCGATCGAGACGAGCGGGTCTCCTTCGCGGACGGTGTCGCCGTCGGCGACGTGCAGTGCCACGACCGATCCGGGCATGGGGGCGCGACCCTCGGGGTCGCGCGGGCCGGATGCCCGTTCGAGCTCCGCGAGCCGGCGCTGCATGCGCGCACGGCGCGACAGCGGACGAAGGCGCAGCGTGACGCCGTCCTCGGATGCCCAGATCGCGCCGTCCGCGTCGGCCATGACCGGGATGCCGTGACTGTACGCGGCCGGCGCCTCGACCTGCACGTCGTCGTCGGTCAGGAAGACCGTGCGCGGCAGCGGCTGAGCCGCGCCGATCCGCCAGCCGGGCACGTCACTCCAGAGATCCGCGGCACCGTGCGCACGCGGCCGGCGCACAGCGTGCGCGGCGGCGGCCAGCACCGACTCGGTCGGCTGCTGCGCCGGCAGCGGCAGCATGGTCTCGATCAGACCGGTGTCGAGGTCGCCGGCGACGACGCGCTCATGCGTGCTGAGGGCGCGCAGGAAGGCGATGTTGGTCTCGACGCCCAGCACGACGGTGCGTGCGAGAGCGGCATCCAGACGGCGCAGGGCGGTCTCGCGGTCGGATCCGAACGCGATGACCTTGGCGATCATCGGGTCGTAGAAGCCGGTGACCTCGGAGCCGGTCTCCACCGCGGCATCCACGCGCACACCGCGCGGTGCGTCGAACAGCAGCACGCGCCCCGTCGAGGGCAGGAAGCCCCGTTCGGGGGACTCGGCGTAGACGCGGGCCTCCACGGCGTGTCCGCGCACCTCGGGCGGCTCCGGAAGCGCACCGCCCGCGGCGACCTGCACCTGCAGTGCGACGAGGTCCAGCCGGGTGACCTCCTCGGTCACGGGGTGCTCCACCTGCAGCCGCGTGTTCATCTCGATGAAGAAGATGTCCTCCACCGAGTCGGCCTCCACCAGAAACTCGACCGTTCCGGCACCGACGTAGTCGACGCTCTGCGCCGCGGCGACCGCGGCATCCAGCAGTCGCTGCCGCACGGCTTCCGGAAGGTGCGCGGCCGGCGCCTCCTCGACCACCTTCTGGTGACGGCGCTGCAGCGTGCACTCGCGCTCACCCAGAGCGATCACGGTGCCGTGCGTGTCGCCGAAGACCTGCACCTCGATGTGGCGCGGGCGCTGCACCAGGCGCTCCAGCACCATGGCGTCGTCGCCGAAGGCCGCTCTGGCGACCCGTCTGGCGGTCGCGAGAGCTGATGCCAGTTCGTCGCCGGAGCGCACGACCTCCATGCCCTTTCCGCCGCCGCCGGCGCTGGGCTTGACGAGCAGCGGATAGCCGACTTCATCGGCACGAGCGCGGATCTGCTCGTCGTCCATGCCCACCGCGTTGAAGCCGGGCACGACGGGCACGCCGTGCTGCGACACGTGGTCGCGGGCACGGGCCTTGTCTCCCATGATCTCGAGGGCGCGCACGTGCGGCCCGATGAACACGATGCCGGCGTCGTCGCAGGCCTGCGCGAGCGCGACGCTCTCGGACAGGAAGCCGTACCCGGGGTGGATCGCCTGCGCCCCGGTGCGCCGGGCGGCGTCGATGATGGCATCCACACGCAGGTAGGAGTCGGCTGCGGCCGCCCCGCCGATCCACACGGCCTCATCCGCCTCGCGGACGTGCGGTGCTTCGGCATCCGCATCGCTGTAGACGGCGACGCTGCGGATGCCGAGGTCGCGCAGGGTGCGGATGACGCGACGGGCGATCTCGCCGCGGTTGGCGACGAGGACGGATTCGAAGGTGCTCATGTGCATCACATCCGGAAGAGGCCGAAGCGCGGTTCGGGCAGGGGGCTGCGGGAGACGACGTCCAGGGCGAGGCCCAGTAGGTCGCGGGTCTGGTCCGGGTCGACGATGCCGTCGTCCCATAGTCGGGCGGTGGCGTAGTACGGCTCGCCCCGACTCTCGTACTGCTGACGGATCGGGGCCTCGAACTCCGCACGCTCCTCGGGCGTCCAGGGCTCGCCGCGTCCTTCGAGCTGCTCCTCCTTGACCGTGGCGAGCACGGATGCAGCCTGCGGACCGCCCATCACCGAGATGCGGCTCGCCGGCCAGCTCCACAGGAACCGAGGCGAGTAGGCCCGCCCGCACATCGAGTAGTTGCCCGCCCCGAAGGAGCCGCCGATGATGACCGTCAGCTTGGGGACGCGCGTGGTGGCGACGGCGGTGACCATCTTCGCGCCGTCCTTGGCGATGCCCCCGGCCTCCGCGTCGCGGCCGACCATGAAGCCGGTGATGTTCTGCAGGAACAGCAGCGGGATGCCGCGCTGGTCGCACAGCTCGATGAAGTGCGCGCCCTTGAGCGCGGACTCGCTGAACAGCACCCCGTTGTTCGCGACGATCCCGATCGGATGCCCGTGCAGCACGGCGAACCCGGTGACGAGCGTCGTGCCGTACTCCGGCTTGAACTCCGAGAAGCTGTCGGCATCGACCAGGCGGTCGATGACCTCGTGCACGTCGTAGGCGGCGTTCACGTCGACGGGCACCACGTCGTACAGGCTGCCGGTCTGCGCGGCGGGGCGCGAGGCGACGACCTCCCAGGCGGGCGCTGCGGGCTTCGGCAGCGTCGCGACGATGTCGCGCAGGATCTCCAGGGCGTGCTCGTCGTCCTCGGCCAGGTGGTCGACCACCCCCGATCGCCTGGCGTGCAGCTCTCCCCCGCCGAGCTCCTCCGCGGTCACCACCTCGCCGATCGCGGCCTTCACCAGGGGCGGGCCGCCGAGGAAGATCGTGCCCTGGTTGCGCACGATCACGGTCTCGTCGCTCATCGCAGGGACGTATGCGCCGCCCGCCGTGCAGGATCCCAGGACGGCCGCGAGCTGCGGGATGCGCTCGGCGGACAGGCGGGCCTGGTTGAAGAAGATGCGGCCGAAGTGGTCGCGGTCGGGGAAGACCTCGTCCTGCTTGGGCAGGAAGGCGCCGCCCGAGTCGACCAGATACAGGCAGGGCAGGCGGTTCTCCAGCGCGATCTCCTGCGCGCGCAGGTGCTTCTTGACAGTCATCGGGAAGTACGTGCCGCCCTTGACCGTGGGATCGTTGCAGACCACCATCACGTGCCTGCCGTGCACCAGCCCGATCCCCGCGATCACGCCCGCACCGGGTGCCTCGCCACCGTAGAGGCCGTCCGCCGCGAGGGGTGCGATCTCGATGAAGGGGCTCCCCTCGTCCAGCAGCCGGGCGACGCGGTCGCGCGGGAGCATCTTGCCGCGGGCCACATGCCGCTCCCGGGAGCGCTCCGGACCTCCCAGAGCCGCCGTGGCGAGTCGCTCGCGCAGCTCCTCGGCCAGTTCCTGCTGGGTGAGAGCCATCGTGGGTCCTCCTCGACGCACGTCAGTGCTGATATTTCGCGCTGAGTTGGTTAGTGTGCATTAACCAGATAATTCAGGTTAGCGAGGATTAACCGAAATGACAACGCCTGGGACCGCCCGCGATCGTGCGAAGGCCGCGCGCACCGACGCCATCCTCTCCGCGGCCGCGGAGCTCTTCGCCGCGCGCGGTTACACCGGCGTGAGCCTGGAGGACATCGGCGCTGCGGTCGGCGTATCGGGACCCGCGGTCTACCGCCACTTCGCCGGCAAGCAGGCGCTGCTCGGCGCGCTTCTGATCGGCGTCAGCGAACGGCTGGTGGCGGGCGGCCAGGACGTGTCCTCCGGCGCCGCCTCGGAGCAGGACCGGATGCGGGCGCTGGTGGTCTTCCACGTCGACTTCGCACTGGGCAATGCCGACGTCATCCGCGTGCAGGATCGCGACTTCGTCTATCTCACCGACGAGAGCCGCGCTGACGTGCGACGACTGCAGCGCGCCTACATCGAGCTCTGGATCGATTCGCTGGCCGCGCTGGTCGCCGATGACCGTGACGCGCTGCGACTGCGGGTCCAGGCCTGCTTCGGGCTGCTCAACTCCACGCCGCACTCCACCAGCACGGCGCTGCGCGCCCGGGTTGACACCGCGCGCCTGCTCACGGCGATGGCGCTCTCAGCCCTCCTCGCCGGCAGCTGACGTCGCGCACGGCTGAGGGCGGAACTCCGGGGAGCCCCGCCCTCAGCCGCGCACCCTCAGGCGCTCAGAAGAGCATCGCCCGACCGGGCTGCTCCAGCAGGTCGGCGACGTCCTTCAGGAAGCGCGATCCCTCGGCGCCGTCCACCAGGCGGTGGTCGAACGACACGCTCAGCGTCATCATCTGACGCAACGCGATCTCACCCTTGTACTCCCAGGGCTGGTGCCTGACCGCACCCACGGCGAGGATGCCGGACTGCCCGGGCGGCAGGATCGGCGTGCCGGCATCGATTCCGAAGACGCCGATGTTCGTGATCGAGAACGTCCCGCCGGCGAGCTCCGCCGGGCTCGTCCTGCCGGAGCGCGCGGTCTGCGTGAGCTGGGTCAGGGCATCCGCCATCCCGGTCAGGGACAGGCGCTCGGCGTCGCGGATGATCGGGACGATGAGGCCGCGCTCCGTGGCTGCGGCGATACCCAGATCCACGAAGTGGTTCTGGACGATCTCGCCCGCCTCCTCGTCCCAGGTCGCGTTGAGCGAGGGATTGCGTCCCAGGGCGAGGCAGACGGCCTTCGCGATCAGCACGAGCGGCCCGATGCGGTGGTCGGACAGCGACCGGTCCGCGCGCAGCTGCTCGATCAACTCCATCGTCGCCGTGACGTCCACCGTGTGGAAGCAGGTGACGTGCGGGGCGGTGAAGGCACTGCGAACCATGGCCTGAGCGGTCGCCTTGCGCACGCCCTTGATGGGGATGCGGATCTGTGAGCGCTCGCCCGCCGGCGCCGCCGGAACGGTCAGCGCGGCCGCCTCGGCGACCTCGTGCTCGGCCGGCTCCGCCGTCGCGGCTCCGACGCGGTCCGCGTAGGCGTCGACGTCGGATCGGGTGATCACGCGATCCCCCACCTCAGCGGCGACCAGCACGAGGTCCACGCCGCGACGCTTCGCGTAGGCGCGCACCGGCGGAGTGGAGCGCGGGCGCTCGCCGACGACCGGCTCCGCGACCGCGGGGGGCAGTGCGTCATGCGGTGCGGCGGCGATCACCGCGGCATCAGCCTCGTGAGCGACGGATGCGGCTCCCCGGCGGGCGCGCCGGGCGGGACGAGCACCGGATGCCGGAGCGGCGCCGTACCCGACCAGGTTCGGCTGCGCCTTCTCCTCGGCATCCGCTCGCTTCTCGTCGCCCGCGATCGCGGGAGCCTCCGGCTCGGCACCGGCCACATCGAAGGCGATCAGCGGCGCGCCGACGGCGACCGTGTCACCCGCGTCCGCGTGCAGCGTGGACACCGTCCCCTCATAGGGCGAGGGCAGCTCGACGACGGCCTTGGCGGTCTCCACCTCCGCCAGTGTCTGGTTCAGCGTCACCGGATCGCCGGGCTTGACCAGCCACTGGACGACCTCGGCCTCGGTCAGCCCCTCGCCGAGGTCGGGCAGACGGAACTCCGCGATCACTGCTGCTCCCCCTTCGTGAGGCTGTTCGGCCGGTCCATGACCCGATCGACGGCATCCAGGATGCGATCGAGGTCGGGCAGGTGGAACTTCTCCATCTTCGCGGGCGGGTACGGGATGTCGTGCCCGGTCACGCGCAGCGGAGCGGACTCGAGGTACTCGAAGCAGAACTCCGTGATGCTGGCGATGATCTCGGCTCCGACGCCTGCCTCCCGGGAGGCCTCGTGCGCGACCACCACGCGTCCGGTGCGGCGCACGGACGCCGTGACGGTCTCGTAGTCGACCGGCGAAAGGGACCGGAGGTCGATGACCTCGAGCGAGATCCCCTCGTCCTCGGCCGCAGCGGCTGCGTCGAGCGCCGTGCTCACCATCGCGCCGTAGGCGATGAGCGTGGCATCCGTGCCCTGTCGCACCACCCGGGCGAGCCCCATCGGCGGTGCATCGGCCAGCGGCGCCTCCAGATCGACCTCGCCCTTGTGGTGGTAGAGCCGCTTCGGCTCGAAGAACAGCACGGGGTCGTCGCTCGCGATGGCCTGCTGCAGGCAGCGATACGCGTCCTGCGGGTCGGAGACCGCGATCACGCGCAGCCCTGCTGTGTGCACGAAGTACGCCTCGGGCGACTCGGAGTGATGCTCGGCCGCGCCGATGCCCCCGGCCCACGGCACACGGATCGTGATGGGCATCTTGATCCTGCCCTGCGTGCGGTAGTGCAGCTTCGCGACCTGCGAGACGATCTGATCGAACGCCGGGTAGATGAACCCGTCGAACTGGATCTCGATCACAGGCCGGTAGCCGCGGAAGGCCAGACCCACGGCGGTGCCGACGATGCCGGATTCAGCGAGCGGCGTGTCGATGACGCGCTTGGCCCCGAACTCCTCCTGGAGTCCGTCGGTGATGCGGAAGACGCCACCGAGGGTTCCGATGTCCTCCCCCATCAGCACGACCTTGTCGTCGTCGCGCATCGCCTGGCGGAGGCCGGCGTTGAGGGCCTTGCCCAGGGTCATCTGCACCATCTCACGCCTCCTCGAAGGTGGCGAGATACGCGGCGTACTCGTCGCGCTCGCGCTCCAGGCCGGAGTGCGGCTCCGCGTAGACGCGGTCGAAGACCGCGAGTGCGGGGCGGGTGACCATGCCCAGGCAGGCAGCGCGCATCTCGCGCGCCATCTCATCGGCCTGCGCCTGTACGGCGTCGACGTGCTCCTGCGGGAACTCGCCTGCGGCGCGCAGGTGCGCCTCCAGCCGCGCGATCGGATCGCGGCGCCGCCACTGCTCGAGCTCGGCCTCGTCGCGGTAGCGCTTCGGGTCGTCGGCGGTGGTGTGCGGGCCCATCCGGTACGTGACCGCCTCGAGGTAGGCCGGGCCCCTGCCGGAGCGCGCGTGGCCGAGGGCCCAGCGCATGGCAGCCATGCACGCGAGCACGTCGTTGCCGTCCACACGGAGGCTCGGGATGCCGAATCCGGGGGCGCGACCCGCGAGCGGGAACTGCGACTGCAGCCCGACCGGCTCCGAGATCGCCCAGTGGTTGTTCTGGCAGACGAACACCACGGGAGCGCGATAGGACGAGGCGAACACCATCGCCTCGTTCACGTCGCCCTGGCTCGTGGCGCCGTCGCCGAAGTAAGTCACGGCGACCTCGTCGGCACCGTCGTGCTGGATGCCCATGGCGTAGCCCACGGCGTGCAGGGTCTGCGCGCCGATGATGATCTGCAGCGGGGCGATGCGCAGCTCGGCCGGGTCGTAGGCAGCCCCCTCCTCACCGCGCCACATGCGCACGTAGTCGCCGGGCTGCGCGCCGCGGCTGTACATCACGCCGGTCTCGCGGTAGCTGGGGAAGACGAAGTCGCGGGCCTCGAGCGCGCGGCCGGTGCCGATCTGCGCGGCCTCCTGGCCGTTGCACGGCGCCCACAGGCCGAGCTGGCCCTGGCGCTGCAGCGCGACACCCTCGGCATCGATGCGGCGGAGCACCACCATGTCGCGATGCAGATCGCGAAGGGCGTCGAAGTCGATGTCCTGGATGTAGCGGTCGAGCTGCGGGTTCGCCACCCGCGTCCCATCCGGAGCGATGATGCGCTCGGTGAGCTCGAGATCGCTCTCCGTGTCGGTGATCGGTGAGATGTGCGGTGACATCGGCGTCCTCCTGACGTGGGGCCCTTGTGGGGCGTGCACGGCTGATCCGACGACTCCGTCGGCTTATCTGAAGGGTACGTCCACCTGACACCTCGCTCAAGCATGTATGCGCCAGTTGAGCATGTTGCCCAGAAGGTGCCCGCGTGATCCTGATATCGTGTGGCACTATGCCAGCCCTCGATCGCGTCGATCTCGAACTGCTCACCGCACTGGCGGAGGATCCGCGCACCACCGTCGTCGCCCTCGCCGAGCGGCTCCGCCTCTCCCGCAACACGATCCAGGCCCGGATGGCCCGGCTCGAGCAAACGGGCGTGTTCGAGTCCTACGAGCGGTCCTACTCGACCGAGGTGCTGGGCTTCCCCCTGCAGGCCTTCATCAGCATCGGCGTGCGGCAGACCGAGCTGCCGCGGATCATCGCCGAACTCGCGCGCGTGCCCGAGGTCGTGCAGGCGCACGGCCTGAGCGGATCGATCGACCTGCTCGCCCGTGTTGCCTGCCGCGACGCCCGCCATCTGTTCGACACGGACGCGCGCATCCTGTCGATCGACGGCGTGGAGCGCACCGAGACCTCACTCGCCATGGGCGAGGTCATCCCCTTCCGGGTGGCGGGGCTCATCGGCCTCGCGCGACGGGAAGCCTGAGGAAGCGACGGATGGCGCCCGCGGCCTCCGCGGGCGTCTCGTAGTGGATCAGGTGCCCGACCTCGGCGATCTCCACCAGCTCGGCGTCGGGGAACATCCGCGCCAGACGACGTTCGGCCTCGATGGGCGTGATGTCGTCACGCTGCGCCGCGACGAGGAGCGTGGGCGTGTCGATCACGCCGGCGAACGCGCGCACGTCGTGCGAGACGCTCGTGACGAAGGCGTCGTGCAGCACGTCACGGTCCGAGAAGCGCGAGAAGTAGGTGTCGTGCTGGTCGTGGATGAAGCGCCGCAGCGCGGGGTCCCTGGTCTTGGCCATCGCGATGCTCATCACGCGCACGATCAGCGGGTTGCGGAGCAGGGCGGTGCCGATCCTCTCCGGGAGTCGCGCACCGAGCGAGTAGTAGAGGACCGCGAGTCGCGTCAGGACACCCTTCGGGCCCTCCAGCGCGGGCGCGCCGATCGGATTGATCAGGATCAGCTGCGGAGTCCTCAGCCCGCCCGCGACCGCGGCTGACGAGACGATCGACCCGAAGGAGTGGCCGAGGATCACGGCATCCGGAGCCACTGCGCGAGCGAACTCGGCCAGCCAGCCGGAGTACAGCGCCAGGTCGTGCTCGCGCCCGGGGATCGGCGCGGTCTCGCCGAAGCCGGGCAGGTCGGGTGAGATCACCCGCACATCGGGAAGGTACGCGATCACCGGCTCCAGGCCGTGATGCTCGCCGCGGAAGCCGTGCACGGCGATGACCGTCGGGGCCTCCTCGCCTGCGGGACCGTAGACCCAGGATGCGGCGGTGGATCCCAGCACCTCGAACTCGCGTCGCTCAGTGGGGATCTCCCCAAGTCGGGCGGCGTACGGCGAGGCTGCGGACCTGGCCTCGAGTCAACGGGACGCCGTTGACGGTGGCCGTACTTATGTTCGAAGGAGAGCAGTCATTGGTTGACTGGAGCGGGACGACATTACCGCGATCACACCAGCACTACACGCCGCGCT
>Ga0066256_1000992_pt1 | contig 46266 bp, 43 predicted proteins | sample ThiBio_1000_biof_FD_87107 | JGI IMG/M metagenome (GOLD analysis project Ga0066256, IMG submission 87107) | Wastewater bioreactor microbial communities from Cape Town, South Africa - Thiocy_expt_1000_biof (version 2) | ecosystem: Engineered > Bioreactor > Thiocyanate-remediating >... | reverse complement strand
ACGCCCTGCAGGCGTGCCGCCCGGCCACTGGCCAATTCCGATCACCATCCCGTGGGCCAGCCAGATCACCGAGCGGCTGGCCCGGTCGTGCCGCTCGCCAGAGCAGGTGAAGGGCGTGCTGGAGAAAGCCGGCGTCGACCTGTCGCGGCCGATCATCTCCTCCTGCGGTTCCGGCATCACCGCGGCCATCCTCGCCATGCAGCTCGAGCGCATGGGCAAGCATGACTGGCGCATCTTCGACGGGTCTTGGCACGAATGGGGCCAGCGGGCCGACCTGCCCAAGGAAAAATCGGCATGAGCAAGAGCAAGGCAAGGGGCGTGGCCACCCGGCTGACGCAGGTCGGCCGCGACCTCGGCGCCGCTGGCGTCCCGGTCAATCCGCCCGTCCATCGCGCGTCGACATTCGTGTTTCCGTCGCTGGCGGCGCTCGACGAGGCGTGGAAGACGCCGTTCAACGGCCGCCTCTACGGCCGCAACGGCACGCCGACCTCGACGGCCTTCGAGGCCGCGATCGCCGAGATCGAGGGCGGTTATGGCGCGGTCGCCGCCTCGTCGGGCGTGGCAGCCATCATGGCGGTGTTCGTCGCTTTCGTCGGGCAGGGCGAGCACGCGCTGGTGCCGGACAGCGTCTACGACATCGTGCGCCGCTGCGACACCCGCATGCTGAAGCGCATGGGCATCGAGCTCAGCTACTACGATCCGCTGGTCGGCAAGGGCATCGCGGAGCTGATCCGGCCCAACACGAAGCTGATCTATCTGGAATCGCCCGGCTCGGGCACGTTCGAGATCCAGGACGTGCCGGCGATCGTGGAGGTCGCGAAGGCGCGCGGCATCCGCACGGCGATCGACAACACTTGGGCGACACCACTGTTCTTCCGGCCGCTCGAGCTCGGCGTCGACGCGGTGGTCGAGGCGGCCACCAAGTATATCGTCGGCCATTCCGACGCCATGCTCGGCGTCGTCGCGACGACGCAGGATGCCTTCATGCCGGTTCGCGCGGCGGTGCAGGACATGGGCTCCTGCGCGGGAACCGAGGAGGTCAATCTCGGCCTGCGCGGCCTGCGCACGCTCGATGCCCGGCTCGTTCGCCATCAGGCGTCGGCGATCGAGGTCGCCCGCTGGCTGAGCGGCCAGCCCGTTGTGCGCAAGGTGCTCTATCCCGCGCTACCGGGGGCTCCCGGCCACGAGCTGTGGAAGCGCGATTTCTCCGGCGCGTCGGGGCTGATGTCGTTCGAGCTGCCGCCGCTGGCCGAAGGTGCGCTGGAGGCGATGGTGAGCGGCATGTCGCACTTCAAGCTCGGCTATAGCTGGGGCGGCTACGAAAGCCTCATCCTGCCGGTCCACACCGAGAACCGGAAGGTCACGCCGTGGACCGGCGGACCGCTGCTGCGCATCCATATCGGGCTGGAGGACGTCTCCGACCTGATCGAAGATTTGCAGGCCGGCCTCGGACGGCTGACCCTTTCCTGACTACCCTGAGGATATCATGAAGGCATTCAAGCACCTCGAGATCGTCGAGGCGGGCAACGGCGTGGTCGAAGTCCGCTTCGCGCGGCCACCGGTCAACGCGGTCGACCAGGCGATGTACCGTGAGATCGCCGAGCTCTTTTCCGACATCGACATGGTCGGCGAGGACGTGCGGGCGGTCGTGCTCGCCGGCAACGGGCCGCATTTCTGCGGCGGCAACGACCTCGACGAGTTCGCCACCATGACGCCGGAGAACGGCGCCGAGCGCATGTGGCGCGTGCGCGAGGCCTTCTTCGCGGTCATGGATTGCTCCGTTCCGGTGATCGGCGCGGTGGAGGGCGTGGCGATCGGCACCGGGCTGGCGCTGGCGGCATCCTGCGATTTCGTCGTCGCGTCGGAGACGGCGCGTTTCGGCCTGCCCGAGCTGACGGTCGGCGTGATGGGCGGCGCACGCCATCTGGCGCGGCTCGCACCGCAGCCGCTGGTGCGCCGCATGTTCCTGACCGGCGAGATGATGGCCGCGCCGGATTTCGCGGCCGCCGGCGGCCCCGTCATCGTGGCGAAGCCGGCCGAGCTGCTGGCGGATGCGCATGCGTTCGCCAAGCGCACGGCCGCCCTCAGCCCGACCGCGGTGCGCGTCGGCAAGGGCGTGCTCAACCGGATCGAATGGATGGACCTGCGCCAGGGCTACGAGTTCGAGCAGGCGGCCACGGTGCGCATGAGCGGCTTCCCCGATTCCAAGGAGGCACTGGCCGCGTTCCGGCAGAAGCGCCCCGCGTCCTATGCCCCGCTCAGCCGCCGCAACCGGCTCTACGGCCGCTGACGATCGTCCTTCGGCAACCCGTCAGGCGCGCGGCTCGGTGCGGATTCCGGTGGAGATCATCGCGAAGAACTTGTCGGCGTAGTGGGCGGCCGGGAGGGGGTCGCTGTCGGGCTTGTACCAGCGCGAGATGGAGTGGACGAGGGAGAACACCGCCTGCGCCGCGACCGCGGGGTCTTCGGCCCGGATCTCGCCTGCCTCCATGCCCTGCCTGAACAGGTCGACCAGGATCGCCCTGTAGTCGGCGTTGTTCCTGCGGGCGACGATCTCGACTTCCTTGCTCATCTGGCCGGCGAAGGTGTAGTCGAGCGCGCGCACCTCGTAATAGTTGTCCTGGATGAACTCCGCGTGCTCGAGCATGAAGAGCCGGATCTTCTCCATGACGTCGTCGCTCTGGGCAATGCGCTGCATGGAGCGCTCGATCAGCCGTTTCTGCGTGTCGAGCGCGATCTCGTCGATGATCTGCTCCTTGCTCGTGAAGTAGTGGTAGATGAAGGCCTTGGACATGTTCATGCCCTGGGCGAGCTGGGCGATCGTGCTTCGCTCGTAGCCGTTCTTGCCGAAGAACTGGGAAGAGATTTTCAGGATGTAAGCTCTGGCATTGTCGATCAGAGGCGGACGGCCCATCCGCTTCTTGCGCGTCTTTTCCACTGCTTCGGTCATTCTCACCAATCCAAACCGGATTTTCCTGCACTACCTCCGCGCCCGCGGCGGCTCGAGAAAACATCTATCACGCAGTAGCCGAGCGGGTGCACATTGTAATGCCTACCCGCCGTTGACACCGGGGAAAACCCCTTTAGCATACCTACCGTCGGGACGGTATGTAAATGGCGCGGCCGGGATGCGCCGCCGTCCTCGGGCGGCGGGAGCTTGTCGAAATGGCATCGGATGCAATGGTGCGGGACGGGTCCGCGCGCGGACGGGAAGGCGTGCCTTCGGGCGGGTTCGAGACGCTGCTTTCGCCGCTGCGCGTGGGCGGCGCCACGCTGCGCAACCGGGTGATCTTCGGCCCGCACGGCACAGGCTTCGCGACCGACGGGACCGTTGCCGACCGGCTCATCGCCTATCATCGCGAGCGTGCGCGCGGCGGCGTCGGGCTGATCGTCATCGAGGCCACCTCGATCGACGACACGCCGATCGGCATCAGCTCGTCGCTGGGAACGCTGCGCAACGTCGACGACGCCGTCCTGCCGGGCTACCGCAAGCTCGCCAGCGTGCTGCACGACGAGGGCACCCGCGTCTTCTGCCTGCTGTCGCATTCGGGCCGCGTCAACACGATGGCGCCGAACGGCGCGCCGGCCAAGGCGCCGTCGCCGCTGCCGATGGACCGCACGATGGACATCCCGCATGAGCTGGAGGTCGTCGAGATCGAGACCATCGTGCGGCAGTTCGCGGCCGCCGCGCGGCGCTGCAAGGAAGGCGGGCTCGACGGCGTGTCGCTTTCCTTCGCGCACGGCAACCTGGCCCAATCCTTCATCTCGCCCGCCTCCAACCACCGGACCGACGCCTATGGCGGCAGCGAGGAGAAACGGCTGCGCTACCCGCGCGAGGTGCTGCAGGCCTGCCGCGAAGCCGTAGGGCCGGACTTCATCCTCGGCATCCGCTTCAGCGCGGACGAGTTGGTCGCCGACGGCTACCACCTCGAGGACGGCGTGCGCTATGCGAAGCTGTTCCAGGAGTGGGGCAAGCTCGACTTCATCGACGTCAGCGCCGGCACCAATGCCAGCATGTGGAGCCGGGCCAAGCACTATCCGACGATCGCTGAGCCCTATGCGCCGCTCGTGCCGATGGCGCGGGCGGTCAAGGAAGCAGTGCCGGTGCCGGTCTTCGTGGTCGGCAAGATCGACGATCCGGCACGCGCCGCCGCCGTCGTCAATTCGGGCGACGCGGACGCCGTCGTCATGGTGCGCGCCCAGATCGCCGAGCCCGAGCTGGTCGGCAAGATCATGCGGGGCGCCTTCGACGACATCCGCGAGTGCATCTACTGCAACGAGAGCTGCTTCGGCCGCCAGCAGCGTTTCGGCGACATCACCTGCGTCTACAACCAGCGCACCGGACGCGAAGGCGTCTGGCCGCCGCTGAAGCGTTCCGGCAGGGCGCGCAACGTCACCATCGTGGGCGGCGGGCCGGCGGGACTCGAGGCGGCGCGCGTCGCGGCGAGGAAGGGTCACAACGTCGTGCTGTTCGAGAAGGCGCCGGTGACCGGCGGGCAGATACGGCTCGCCGCCAACACGCCGACGCGGGGCGGCTATCTCAAGATCGTCGACTGGCTCGACCGGCAGGCGCGCAGGGCCGGCGCCGAGATCCGCGTCGGCGTCGCCGCGACCGCCGCCGACGTCATGGCGACGGAGCCGGACGCCGTCTTCGTCGCCACCGGCTCGGCCGATGTCGGGCCGGAGATCGTCGGCCGCGAGCGGGCCAACGTCCACACCGGCCGGCAGGTTCTGGCGGGCGAGGCGCGGCTTGGCCGGCGCATCGTGGTCGGCGACTGGGACGGGCGGCACCAGGGAACGTCGGTAGCGGAGCATCTGGCCGAGCTGGGCCACGAGGTCGACCTCGTCTCCACCGCCTTCTTCATCGGCCAGGATGTCGACCTGCTCACCTGGCGGCCGCTCTACGAGCGGCTGCTGAAGCTCGGCGTGCGCATGCACCCGCTGCACGAGGTGGTGGGCGTCGACGATGCCGGCGTGCGGGTGAAGGGGCTCGACCATGTCGTGCGCACACTTGCGGCCGACGACGTCGTGCTGTGCTCGCGCGGCGTCGCCGAGCGCAGCCTCTACCACGAGCTCGAGGGGCATGTGCGGACCCTGCGCGCCATCGGCGACTGCTGGGCACCGCGCCAGCTCGAACAAAACATCTACTCGGTTGGTCGAGATACACACGGCCTCTCCTTAAAAAACCACGCGAAACCGCCTGGGGAGGGCGAGACGATGACGGACGATGAAATCCAGACATTCACCGGCAGCGCCGAGACGATCGGCGTCCGCGGACGGGTGATGGCGAGTGCCCGCCAGCGCCACTTCCTGATCGACGCTACGTCGAAGCGGGATGGTCTCGAGCCGGAATGCCCGAATGCCGGCGAGATCTTCCTGACCTCGCTGTCGGGATGCGCGGCGATCATCCTCAATTCGGAAGCGGCCAAGCGCGAGATCGCGCCCTTTCACGCCAAGATCACGACCCATGGGCACCGCCGCACGAGCGTGCCCAACAAGTTCACCAGCATCGAGATGGACTTCGAGCTGTCCGGCGTTTCGCAGAAATTGGCGGAGGAGCTCGTCGGAGTCTTCCAGGACCAGTGCCCGATCTACGACATCGCGGTTTCCGGTCTCGGGGTCTCCGTGAAAGTCACTGCAGTTGGATAGGCAAGCATGAGCATGAACATGCGCCTTTCCCAAGACGGGAACGGCGCGCAGAGACCCGGGGAGTCCGAAACATGCCACGTGATACGCTGTTCAATTCACCGCTTACCCGCCGAGGATTGCTGAAAGGCTCGGCCGCGGCCGGAGCCGCCGCATGGGCCGGCACCGGCCTGCTGCCGATCGGCTCGGCATGGGCGCAGACGCCGAAGAAGGGCGGGCAACTGCGCATCGCCTATTCGACGCCGGTCGACACGCTCGACCCGATGGCCGCCGCCTCGTCGACCTCGCAGACGCTGTCGGGCATGCTGTTCGACAACCTGATCACCTTCGGGCCGGACCAGCGCACGCTGATCCCGCAGCTCGCATTGAGCTGGAAGCCCGAGAAGAGCGGCCAGGAATGGGTGGTCGAGCTGCGCCAGGGCGTGAAGTTCCACCACGGCAAGGAGTTCGGCGCCGACGACGTGGTCGCGACGGTCATGCGCTCGATCGACAAGGCGCGCGCGGCACGCGCCTACCGGACGTTCGGGCCGGTGGCCGACGTCAAGGCCGAGGGGCCGCACACCGTCCGCTTCGTCATGGAGCAGCCCTTCTCCGATTTCCCGCCATCCTGCTGCACGCGCTGGTCGCGCATCCTGCCGGCCGACAAGATCGACAATCTCGCGACCGATCCGGTGGGAACGGGCCCGTTCGTCCTGGCCGAGCACAAGCAGGGCATCTCCACCTCGATCAAGCGCAACGAAAACTACTGGGACGCGGGCCGTCCGCATCTCGACAGCGTGGTGCTCCTCCAGGTCTCCGAATCCGTCGCCCAGCAGGCGGCGCTCAGGGCCAATTCGGTCGACGTCGTCTGCACGATGGGCGTCGAGACCTATCTGGCGCTGAAGGACGTGTCCGGCATCACCGCCTATTCGCGGCCGTCGGGCCTCTACCAGGTCGGCTTCACGCTCGCCCAGATCGACCCGTTCAAGGACCAGCGCGTGCGGCTGGCCTTCAAGCACCTGATCGACCGCAAGGCGCTGCTGCAGTCGGCGCTGCTCGGCCAGGGCGTCGTCGGCAACGACCTGCCCTTGCGTCCCGATGACCCGGCGGTGGCGGGCTTCCCGCAGCACGACCAGGACCTGCCCAAGGCCAAGGCGCTGCTGGAGGCGGCCGGCGTCAAGAACCTCAAGCTCGACATCTGGACGACCAGCGAGCGGCCGCCGTCGCCGCGCATGGCGCTTGCCTTCAAGGACGGCGCCACCAAGATCGGCGTCGACCTGACGGTGCGCGACATCACCTATGCCGAGTACACGGCGAACGTCCCGCGCAAGCAGCCGCTGTTCACGGCCAACTGGTCCGAGTTCTTCTCGAACTTCCAGATCTTCTACCTCTCCTATCACTCGAAGGGTGCGTACAACTATTCCGGGATGGAGACGGCGCCGGGCCTCGACGCGGTGATCGAGGACATCATCGCCAACGTCGATCCAGTGAAGCAGAAGGAGCTCGTCAACAAGGCGCTGACGCTGATCCACGACAACAGCGACAGGGTCATCCCCTACTTCCTGAACTATTTCGCAGCGACCCGGAGCGCGGTGAAGGGCTACAACCCGGTCGAGATCCTCGACATCCGCGACATCTGGCTCGACGCATAACCGCGGCGCGGTCCTCCCGGCGGCCGGCCCGTCCGTTGGCGACGGGCCGGCAGGCCGCCGCCCGAGCTCGCATGCGCGCCTGCCCCGTCCGACACGATGCCGCCCGCGAGAGGCTTGCGGCATGCCGAAACCGAGGTGTGACTTGTACTTTCCCAACACGAACGAAGACCCCGTCCTGCCGCACACGATCTTCACCAAGGGCGGCGGCGCGCAGCTCCTCCTGCCGAGCCTCCAGGGCGCGCTGACGGCCGACGTCGTGATCGTCGGCGGCGGGTTCGTCGGCGTGTCGGCCGCGCTGCATCTGGCCGAGGCGGGCAAGTCGGTCGTGCTGGTCGAGGCCAACGAGATCGGCTGGGGCTCGGCCGGGCGCAATGCCGGCCACGTCGCGCCGCACGCGACCAAGCTCAACGACGAGAAGCTGAACGCCGTCTACGGCCCCGTCTACGGGCCGCGGCTGGCGAAGGTGGGGGCCGGGGCGCCGGATTTCGTGCAGGACCTCGCCGCGCGCCTGGGGATCGACATCTCGGTGGTGAAGGGCGGCATCATGACCGTCGCCCACACCGACGCGGCGGCCGAAGGGCTGAAGGCGGAAGCGGCACGGCTCACGAAGACGGGCGCTGCCGTCGAGCTCTTGTCGAAGGAAGCGACGGCGCGCGTCGTCGGCTCGGACTGCTACCGGGCCGCGCTGGTCGACCGCCGCGGCATCGCCATCAACCCGCTGGCATGGGTTCGCGGGCTGGCGCGGGCGGCGATGCTGCGCGGCGCGCGGCTGTACGAGCACAGCCGCATGCGCGGCATGACGCGGACGGCGAATGGCTGGCGCGTCGTCACCGGGCAGGGCGAGGTCGAGGCCGGCACGCTGCTCCTGTGCACCAACGCCTATACCGACGACACCTGGCCCGGCCTGAAGCGCACCATCATCCCGGTGCGCACCTATCTCGCATGGACCAAGCCGCTGCCCGACAGGCTGCGCGAGAGCGTGCTGGTCGGCATATCGGCGATGATCGACACGCGCCGCGTGCCGGTCGCGATGCGGCTGCACCCCGACGGCCGCCTGCAATTCGGCGCCGGCGTCGGCTTCGGCGCGCCGCAGCAGGTGGATCTGGCGGTCGCGTTCCGCCGCCTGAAGGATGTGCTGCCGCAGCTCGAGGGCGTGGAGGTCGAGGGCGTATGGAACGGCTGGGTGACGCGCGGCATCGCCGACGGCTGGCGCATCCACGAACTGGCGCCCGGCCTGGTGACCGCAATCGCCTGCAACGGTCGCGGCGTCGCGATGGGGCCGATCATGGGGCGCGAGCTGGCGCGATATGTGTCGGGCACGCCGCGCGACGAGCTGATCGTGCCGCTGACGCAGCCGAAGGGGATCGCATGGTATCCCTTCTACCAGATGTTCGGCCCGACCGCCCTCAAGGCGCTCAAGATGCTCGACAAGATGGAGATGGCGAGGCGCGCCTAGCCGCGCCCGGCCGGATGCGATCGTAGTGGGCGCGCCGCGGGCCGGCGCACCCATGCGCCGCCGTGCGCATCCCTATCATTTGTGCGATTGCCAAAACGATTGAAATCTCACACTCTCTTAGCAAGCCGGCAAACAACCACGCCGGCATGATGGGAGGAATGGAATGGTGAGGACGTATTTTCGCGCGGGTGCCGTGACGGCGCTGCTGATGTCGGGCACTGCGCTGGCGCATGCCGAAAGCCTGACGATGTATTGCGGCGCCGACGAGGCGTGGTGCCAGCAGATGGCGCGCGGCTTCGAGGCCGAGACGGGAATCACCGTCGACATGACCCGCAAGAGCGCTGGCGAGGTCTACGCCCAGGTCAAGGCCGAGGCCGACAACCCGAAGGGCGACATCTGGTGGGCCGGCACCGGCGATCCGCATCTGCAGGCCGCCGAGGAGGGCCTGACCGAGGAATACACCTCGCCGATGATGGGCGAGCTGCAGGACTGGGCCGTGCGGCAGGCCGAGACCGGCCAGCACCGTACCGTCGGCATCTATTCCGGCGCGCTCGGCTTCGGCTACAACAAGGACCTGCTCGCCAAGAACAACCTGCCCGAGCCGAAATGCTGGGCCGACCTGACCAAGCCCGAATACAAGGGCCAGATCCAGATCGCCAACCCGAACTCGTCCGGCACCGCCTACACGATGCTGGCGACGATGGTGCAGATCTTCGGCGAGGAGAAGGGCTTCGAGTACATGAAGGCCCTGCACAAGAACATCAACCAGTACACCAAGTCGGGCTCCGCGCCGATCAAGGCCGCCGGCCTCGGCGAGACGACGATCGGCATCGTCTTCATGCACGACGCGGTGGCGCAGACGGTCGCCGGCTTCCCGATCGTGTCGGTCGCGCCCTGCGAGGGCACCGGCTACGAGATCGGCTCGATGTCGATCATCAAGGGCGCCCGCCACCTCGACGCCGCCAAGAAGTTCTACGACTGGGCGCTGCGCGCCGACGTGCAGTCGAAGGCGCAGGATGTGAAGTCGTTCCAGCTTCCGTCGAACAAGGCGGCCAAGCAGTCGCCGGCCGCTCCCGACCTGTCGACGATCAAGCTCATCGCCTACGACTTCAAGAAGTACGGCTCGAGCGAGGAGCGCAAGCGGCTGCTGAAGAAGTGGGACGACGAGGTCGCATCGCTGCCGCAGTAGACGATGCGGCTTTCAACGAGGTCGCTCGCCATCCATCCGACCGCGGTTCTGTGGACCGTGGTCGGGTGGGCCGGCTTTGCGCTGCTCCCCTGGTACGGGCTCGAGGATAATTTCTTCGCGTTCCGCTGGGTGTTCGACGGCTATCCGCTCGACGGCGACGTCGCTCCGGCACTGTTCCTCGCATTGCAGGGGCAGAAATTGTGGCTGGCGCCGATCGGCCTGGCGCTGCTCGTCCCGCTGCTCCTGTGGGGGCGGCCCAAGACCGATCCCTGGTTCGCGCGGATCCTGCTCCTGGCCGGCGGGCTCGGCCTCGCCTGGCTGCTGGCGCAGGGCTTCGGCATTGGGCTCAAGGGCTGGCGTTTCGGCTGGCTCAACGAGATGTTCGGCCCGCTCGGCGACCGCCAGTTCGGCATGGGCTACGGAGCGTTGCTGGTCGCGGCCGCCTTCCTGTTCCTGTTCACCTTCGGGCTCGCCGCGCGCGGCGTGATCGGGGGCGACGTCTTCGTCGTCGGCTCGGTCGGCTTCGTCGTGGCGACGGTGGCGCTGTTCGTGTTCCTGCCGATCGTGCAGATGCTGGCCAACGCTCTCATCACGCAGGACGGCGGCTATTCGCTGCGCGCCTTCCTCGACAAGATGTTCAGCGAAAAGCTGTGGACGCTGGGCTGCCTTGCCGGCGGGCCGCGCTGCGGGGTGGCGTGGAACTCGTTCTTCCTCGCCGTCATGGTCGGCGTCATCTCGACGCTGCTCGGCCTCGCCTTCGCGCTGGTGGCCACCCGCACCGGCTTCCGCTACCGCCGCCTGCTCAGGGCGCTGACCGTGCTGCCGATCATCACGCCGGCCTTCGTCATCGGGCTGGCGGTGATCCTGCTGTTCGGCCTGTCCGGTGCGTTCACCCAGTTCTTCGCCAACATCCTCGGCATCCAGCCGACGCGCTGGGTCTACGGCCTGCCCGGCCTGCTGATCGCGCAGTCGCTCGCCTTCACGCCGATCGCCTTCCTCGTGCTGATCGGCGTGGTCGAGGGCGTCAGCCCGTCGATGGAGGAGGCTTCGCAGACGCTGCGGGCCAGCCGCTGGCAGACCTTCCTCACGGTGACGCTGCCGCTGATGCGGCCGGGGCTGGCCAACGCCTTCCTGCTCGGCTTCATCGAGAGCATGGCCGACTTCGGCAATCCGCTGGTGCTGGGCGGCAATTTCGACGTGCTGTCGACCGAGATCTTCTTCGCCATCGTCGGTGCGCAGAACGACCCGGCGCTGGCCGCGATCCTCGCCATCGTGCTGCTGGTCTTCACGCTCGCGGCCTTCTACGCGCAGCGCTTCTGGCTCGGCCGCCGCTCCTACACGACCGTGTCGGGCAAGGGCGATTCCGGCATGCATGCGCGGCTTCCCACGTCGCTGCGATACATCCTCTACGGCGTCGTCGGCTTCTGGGTGCTGCTCACCATCGTCGTCTACGCCACGATCGTCTACGGCAGCTTCGTCAAGCTGTGGGGCGTCGACCAATCGCTGACGCTGGCCCACTACCGACAGGCCTTCGCCGTCGACTGGAACCAGTTCGGCCTGCACTGGGCCGGCTCGGCCTGGAGCTCGTTCTGGACGACCATCGTGATCGCGCTCGTCTCGGCGCCGCTGACGGCGGCAATCGGCCTGCTGACGGCCTATCTGCTTGTGCGGCAGAACTTCGCCGGCAAGGGCGCGTTCGAGTTCGGCACGATGCTGTCCTTCGCCATTCCCGGCACGGTGATCGGCGTGTCCTACGTCATCGCCTTCAACGTGCCGCCGATCGAACTGACGGGAACGGGCATCATCCTCGTGCTCTCCTTCATCTTCCGCAACATGCCGGTCGGCGTGCGCGCCGGCGTAGCGTCGATGTCGCAGATCGACCGCAGCCTGGACGAGAGCTCTCTGACGCTGGGCGCGAGTTCGTGGCAGACCTTCCGGCGGGTCGTCATGCCGCTGCTGCGGCCGGCGATCGTAGCCGCGCTCGTCTATTCCTTCGTGCGGGCCATGACCGCCATCAGCGCCGTCATCTTCCTCGTGAGCGGGCGCTACGACATGGCGACGAGCTACATCGTCGGCCGCGTCGAGAACAACGAATACGGGATCGCGATCGCCTATGCGACGGTGCTGATCGTCGTCATGCTGGCGGTCATCGGCCTGATGCAGTTGATCGTCGGCAGCCGCCGCATCGGGCGGCGCGGCAACGAGGGCACGGCGATCGCGCGAACCAATGTCGGCGGACCGGGCGGCCAGACCGTGGTCGCGGGGGCGGGGTAGATATGGCAAGGATCGGCAGCAAGGCGGCGACCGTCGTCTTCGAGCACGTCTCGAAGGTCTATCCGGGTGCGGCCGCCCCGGCGGGCAACGACGTGTCGCCCGCCACCGAGGCAGGCGGGCGGGTCCCCGTGCTTGGGCTGGCGGGGTGGGGCAGGGCGCGGAGGCTGCGCATGATCGCGGGGCTGGAGATGCCGCCCTCGGGGCCCATCCTGTTCGGCGGCGCCGACGTCACCCGCCTGCCGGCGACCGAGCGCGACGTCTCGATGGTGTCCCAGTCCTACGCGCTGTTCCCGCACATGACCGTCATGGAGAACGTCTCCTACGGCCTGCGCTATTCGGGCTTCGACAAGAAGGAGACGGCCGAGCGGGCGCGGGCCGGCCTCGAGCTCGTCGGGCTTTCCGGGTTCGAACGGCGCCTGCCGAGCGAACTGTCGGGCGGCCAGCAGCAGCGCGTCGCCGTCGCCCGCGCTCTGGTGCTGGAGCCGCAGGTGCTCCTGTTCGACGAGCCGCTGTCGAACCTCGACGCCAAGCTGCGCCGGCGCGTTCGCGACGAGATCCGGGAGATCCAGCAGAAGCTCGGCCTGACGGTGGTCTACGTCACCCACGACCAGGAGGAGGCGCTGGCCGTCTCCGACCGCATCATCGTGATGAACAACGCCGTTGTCGCGCAGGAGGGAACGCCGCGCGAGCTCTACGAGGAGCCGGCCAGCGCCTTCGTGGCCGACTTCATCGGCGAGGCCAACGTCTTCGACTGCCGCGTGGAAAGCGTCTCGGACGGGACGGCGACGGTTGCCGTCGGAGGACTCGCGCTCAGGCTGCCGGCGCGCGGCCGTTCCGCAGGGCCGGCCAGGCTCGCGGCGCGGCCGAGCCGGCTGGAGATCGGCCCCGCCGGCGTGCCGGGCAGCATCCCCGGCAAGCTCGAGAAGGTCACCTATGTCGGCAGCCACATCGAGTTCGTCGTCGCCTCGGAGTTCGGCGAGGTGTTCGTGGTTTCGGACGAGGTCGATTCGCCGCTGGTGGCGGGCCAGGATGTCGGGCTGAAGTTCGCCGGCCGGGGGCCGGTGCTCATCTCGGGCTGAACGACTTTCCGCACATCTCCTCGACGCGGTCGAACACGCCGCGGCAGGCGGCGATCACGACGGTGCCCTGCGCCAGCACGGTCGCCGGGTCCGGCCTGACGATGCGGCCACCGGCCTCCTCGACCAGCAGCAGGCCGGCGATGCAGTCCCACGGGTTCATGTGCTCCTCGACATAGCCGATCAGACGGCCGGCCGCGACATAGGCCAGCATCAGCGCGCCCGAGGCGTTGCGGTAGAACACGCCGCCCTCGTCGATCAGCATTTCGATGAAGGGCAGGATGTTACGGATCTCTCGGCGGTTGGAGAAGCCGGTGCCGACCGGGCCGTCACCGAGACTGGTCGAGGCGCTGGCGCGCATCGGCCTGCCGTTGAGGAAGGCGCCGCCGCCCCGCCGGGCGTGGGAAGTCTCGCCCGCGCAAGCGTCGTGGATGACGCCGATCTCGGTGCGGCCGGCGCGCGCGCCGGCGATCACCACGCCCCAGGTCGGGATGCCGCGCACGAAGTTGGCGGTGCCGTCGATCGGGTCGATCACCCAGTCGAAGCCGGAGGTGCCGGGCGTCGGCGCGTGCTCCTCGCCGATGATGCCGTCCTGCGGATACTCGGCCTTCAGCGCGGCGCGGACGAAGGTTTCCACGTCGCGATCGGCCTCGGAAACGAGGTCCTGGTGGCCCTTCGATTCGATGGTGAGCTTTTCGAGATCGCGAAAATATCCGAGGCCGAGCTCGCCGGCGCGCCGCGCCAGATCGACGGCGAACTTTTCGCGCGCCGCATTGTCGCCTGACATGATTTCCCCTCCGCGCCGGCGCGGATTCCCTGTGCCGGCTAATATTCGGCGAAGCTAGGCCGCGGCGCGGATTTAATCAATCGAGCCGCAGCCCGCGAGGCGGCGGAACCCTTCGGCCGCCCCGAAATTCCTTGATCGTCGCGCGGCGGCTCGGGCATCGTGGTCCCGGCGGTCGGCCGGCAGGAGGAACTGGACGTGACGAAGCGCTTCAAGAAGGGCGACCATGTGAGCTGGAATTCCGAGGCCGGGCACGTGTCGGGCACGATCATCGCGGTCCATACGAAGGACTTCGACTACAAGGGCCACACCCACCGCGCCTCCGAAGACGATCCGCAATACGAGATCAAGAGCGACAAGACCGACCATATCGCGGCCCACAAGGGCGCCGCGCTCGAGCTGACACGCCGGTGAAGCCCGCGTGGCGTCCTTCTACACGATCGGCCATTCCAGGCATCCGGTGGACGAGTTCGTCGGCCTGCTGACCGGCGCCAGGGTCCGCTTCGTCGCCGACGTCCGCACGGTGCCGCGGTCGCGGACCAACCCGCAATTCAACAAGGAAACGCTGCCGGGCGCGCTTGCGCCGCACGGCATCGGCTACGAGCATGTCGCCGCGCTCGGCGGGTTGCGCGGCAAGGCGAGGGGCGTGCCGCCAGCAGTCAACGGCTTGTGGACCAACGACAGCTTTCACAATTACGCCGACTACGCATTGGGCGAGCCGTTCCAGTCCGGGCTGACGCATCTCATCGACATCGGCCACCGGACGCCGACGGCAGTCATGTGCGCGGAGGCCGTATGGTGGCGCTGCCATCGCCGCATCGTCGCCGACTACCTTCTCTCCCGCGGCGAGGACGTCTTCCACATCATGGGCGAGGGGCGGCTGGAGCCGGCGCGGCTGACGCCGGGGGCCGTCGTCCGCGACGACGGGACGATCGTTTATCCCGCCGCCGAATCCGGCACGCTCGAGGACGGCGCGTGATCCGGCGGCTTGTTCAGCGCGGCTGGTCGCCGAGCTTGGCGCAGACCACGAGGATGCGCGCGCCCTCGCTGCCGGCGGCGGCGTAGAGATGGCCGCGGCGGCTGTCGAAATAGACGCTCTCGCCGGTCTCCAGCACGACGGGCGCCATGTCCTCCAGGCTCACCGTCACGCGGCCGGACAGCACGAGCAGGAACTCCTCGCCCGGATGCGAGACGAACCTGTCGAAGCGCATCGTCTCGTAGGCCCTGAGGTCGCCCATCATCGGCGTCATCGCCTTCCCCCACACCTCGGGGAAGAGCATCTCGTAGACGTAGTTCTCGGTCTCGTGGAGCTGGTATTCGCCGCGCCGGGCGATGGCGAACTCGCCGGGCCGGAATCGCTCGCCCTGCTCGGAGAACAGCTCGGCGATGTCGACGCCGAGCCCTTCCGCGAGCTGGCTGAAGCGGTCGTAGGTCGGGGCCATCAGGCCGCGCTCGACCTTCGAGACGGTGGAGACGGCAAGGCCCGAGCGGGTGGCCACCTCCTGCAGGGTCAGCCCGCGCTCGCGCCGGAGCTGGCGCAGCCGTTCGCCGAGGCGCGCGCGCCGGCCTGATGCCGCTGGAGGCGTGGTGGGCGCATGCGGGTCCATGCGTCCAATCTATCCGCGCAGGGGTTGCCGGTCCATATTTTCCGATCCGAAAATCCCGGTTTTCTTATCGGAAAAGGTTTGCTACGGTCGCCGCAAGAGCCGGGGAGGGAAGGCTTTGGAGGAAGCTGCCGGGCGATACGACGTCGCGGTCGTGGGGGCAGGCATAGCGGGCGCATCCGTGGCCTGCGAGCTGGCGCGCGAGGCCAGCGTCGTGCTCATCGAGCGCGAGTCCCAGCCGGGCTACCACACGACCGGCCGCTCCGCGGCGCTGTTCTCCGCCATCTACGGGCCGGCCCAGATCAGGGCGCTCAGCCGCGCCTCGCTGCCCTACTTCCGCAACCCGCCGGCCGGCTTCACTGCCACCCCGCTTTTGTCGCCGCGCGGCGTCCTCATGGTGGCGCGGCAGGACCAGCTCGCGCCTCTCGAGGCGATGCGGCGCGAGGTTTTCGCGCGCGGCAGCGTCGAGGTGATGGACGGGGCTGCGACGCAGCGCATGATGCCGCTCCTGCGCGAAGGCTACGCGGCGGCCGCGATCTTCGAGGAAGATGCCAGCGACATCGACGTGCACGCGCTGCACCAGGGCTATCTGCGCGCCTTCCGCGCCGCCGGCGGCAAGCTAGCGCTCGACGGCGAGGTGGTCGGGCTCGACCGCTCGGCAGAGGGCTGGCGGGGCTCGACGCGCCACCGGAGCTTTCGCGCGGGCATCGTCGTCAATGCGGCCGGCGCATGGGCCGACGAGCTGGCCGGCCTCGCCGGCGCCGGGCCGGTCGGGCTGACGCCGCGGCGGCGCACGGCGCTGACCGTCGCCGTTCCGGAGGGAACAAATCCCGCCCACTGGCCGATGGTGGTCGACATCGAAGAGAAATTCTACCTCAAGCCAGAATCGGGCAGGCTGCTCCTGTCGCCGGCGGACGAGACGCCGTCGCCGCCCTGCGACGCGCGGCCGGACGAGATGGACGTGGCGGTCTGCGTCGACCGCATCGAGACGGCGTTCGACTTGACCGTGCGGACGATCGAGAACAGGTGGGCCGGCCTGCGCACCTTCGCGCCGGACGGCAACCCGGTCGTGGGATTCGATCCGGCCGCTGCCGGGTTCTTCTGGCTCGCCGGTCAGGGCGGCTACGGCATCCAGACGGCGCCGGCGATGGCGCGGCTGGCGGCCGCGCTGGCGCTCGGGCGGGGCGTGCCGGCCGACATCGCCGACGAGGGTGTGGATGCCGGCGCGCTGGCGCCGGCGAGGCTGGAGCGCGCTGCATGACCTGGCTTGTCCTCCTGGCGGCGACGGCGCTGCTCCTTTCGGGTCTGGCAATCGCCTACGTCATCGGCGCGACGGCGGTGCTCGCCTTCTTCGCCGCCGGCAACGAGCGCTACCTCGCCATCCTGCCGCAGCAGATCTTCTCGCAGATCGACGTCTTCGCGCTGATGGCGATGCCGCTGTTCATCCTTGTCGGCGAGTTGATGAACCGCGGCGGCATCACGCGCGTGCTGATCGACCTGTCGATGTCGATCGTCGGCCGGGTGCGCGGCGGGTTGGGCTACGTCAACGTCGTCACCGCGGTCTTCTTCTCCGGCATTTCCGGGTCGGCGGTGGCGGACGCCGCCGCCATGTCGAGCACGCTCGTGCCGGCCATGCGCGAGCGCGGCTACAAGGACGCCTATGTCGGCGCGCTGACGGCTGCCTCGTCGATCATCGGGCCGATCATCCCGCCCTCGATCGTGCTGATCTTCTATGGCGCGCTGATGCAGACCTCGGTGACGGCGCTGTTCATCGCCGGCATCCTGCCCGGCCTGCTGCTGGCGGCGGCGCTGATGCTGGCCAATGCCTATTACGCATGGCGCCACGACCATCCCAAGCTCGAAAAGGGCGAGACGCCGCCGTTCGGGCCGTCGCTGCTCAGGGCCGCCCCGGCCCTCATGCTGCCGCTCATCATCCTCGGCGGCATCGTGCTCGGCCTGACGACGCCGACCGAGGCCGCCGTCGTCGCTGTCTTCGTCGCGCTGGGGGCCGGCTGGTTCTACGAGGGCATCACGGCGCGCAACCTGCTGGAGAGCCTGCAGCGCACCGCGGTGCTCTCCGGCTCGATCTTTGTGCTTCTCACCGGCATCGCCGCACTCGGCTATCTCGGCGCGCTGGAGCGCATCCCCGAGGCGATCGGCACGCTGGTGCACGACCTCGGCCTCGGGCCGATGGAGTACATGATCGTGCTCAACGTCGTGTTCCTTCTGGCGGGCACCGTGCTCGAAGTGCCGGTGGCGCTGGCGCTGCTGGTGCCGCTGCTGGCGCCGGTGGCGCTGGAGCAGGGCGCAAACCCGGTCCACCTCGGCATCGTGCTCTGCTTCAACCTGTGCATCGGCATGATATCGCCGCCGCTCGGCGGGCCGTTGCTGGTGGTCTCGACGGTCGCCAAGATCGACTACTGGGAACTGTCCAAGGCGGTGATACCCTTCGTGTTCATCGAGACGGCGGTGCTGGCCATCCTCATCGCCTTCCCGGAGATCAGCCTCGTGCTGCCGCGCGCGTTGGGCTTCATGGGCGGCGGCTGACGGCTTGGGTTTGGAAACGAGAAACGGAACAATGGGAGACGAAACGATGAGACTACCCCTGTCGAAACTCGTGGCCGCGCTGGCCGCCACGATCGCCCTGTCGGCGCCGGCCTCCGCGCAGATCAAGGTGGCGCTCGACAGCCCGCCGGACCTGCAGGGCTCGGGCAGCTACGTGTGGGCGCACACCTTCGTCGAGCACCTGAACGCCAACGGCCTGAAGGCCGAGGAATTCCAGCGCGGCGCGCTCGGCGGCGACGACGAGCTGTTCGACCAGGTCAGCCAGGGGCTGCTCGAGGTCTCCATGTCGCCGCTCAACATCACCGGCTCGCTCGACAACCTGATTTACGGGCTGCGCCTGCCTTACTTCTTCGCCGACATCGGGGAAGTGGACCGCGCGCTCTACAAGGGCGGCATGCTGGCCAAGGTCAACGAGGGCACGGCCTCCAGGGGCGTCGGCGTGCGCGGCGCCAGCGCGGTGGGGCGGGCCCCCGGCTTCTTCACCTCCAGGCGTGCGGGCGGGAGGGTCGAGGGCAGGAGGGCCCTACGCGTGCGCCCCCTCGAGGAGGGCCAGATCAAGCTGTGGGGGGGGGGGGGCGCCGGGGGCCCGATCGTGACCGGGGCGGGGGGGCCGACCGCGCTGCGGCCGGGGGGGGCCGAGGGCTCCCTCACCCCGCCGGTGGTGCCGCTGCTGTTCGGCCACACCGACTTCCTGAAGTTCTTCACCGACGCCGAGGTGTCGCCCTCGCTGCGCGCCACGATCGTCTCGGAGGAGTGGTACAAGGGCCTCTCCGACGCCGACCGCAAGATCGTCGACGACGCGACCGAGGCCGCCAACAAGGCCAACCGCGACTGGCTGGCCGCGCAGGCCTCCGTCTACGGCAAGCTCGAGGCGGCCGGCGTGAAGATCACCAAGCTCAGCCCGGAGGCGCGCGCGGGCTTCCAGAAGGCGTCCGAGCCCACCTACACGAGCAACCTGCTGAGCGCCGAGCAGATCGAGGCCTGGCGCAAGGCCAAGAGCGAGTAGCATCATGAGCGCGGCGGCGTCCTTCCTGGTCCGGCTTTCCTCGATCCTCAACCGGATCGCGCTGGCGCTTGCGGTCGTCGCCGTGCTCGTCATGACCTCCGCGGCGGGCTACCGGGTGGTGGCCCGCTATCTGTCCCACGCGCCGCCGATCTGGACGGAAGACCCCGCCCGCCGCGCCATGGTGTGGGCGGGCATGCTCGGCGCGTCGGCCGCCTTCCACGAGCGCTCCGACCCGACGCTGTTTCCGGGCATGATGGAGCTCGGAGGCGCGCGCGGCCGCGCGCTGGAGCTGTTCCGCGCGGTCGGCGTGCTGATCTTCGTCGGCCCGGTGCTCTATTACTGCCTGTTCGGCCCGGGCTTCAATTTCGCGCGGGGCTTCATCGGCCGCAACCTCGACCGGCAGGCCGAGATGATGGGCATCTCGATGGCCTGGTTCACGTCCGCCGTGCCGGTCGCCTTCGCGCTCATCGTCATCCACGTCGTCGCGCAGGCCGTCGCCGCCCTGGCAGGCCGGCCGATCGTGCCGGCGTCGCCACAGGAAGAACTGCCGATATGAAGGTCTTCATCGCCAGCCTCAGCACGGAGACGAATTCGTTCTCTCCGCTCCCGACCGGCCGGCTGGGCTTCGAGGAGGGCGGCGTCGCGCATGGCGACGCGACGCGCGGGCCCGTCACCTATGCGTCGGGGCCGATGCATGTCTGGCGCGATGCTGCCGAAGCGCGCGGCTGGACGGTGGTGGAAAGCCTGACCGCGCACGCGCAGCCCGCCGGGCCGACGGTGCGCGCGGTCTACGAGGACTATCGCGACGAGATCCTGCGCGACCTCGCCGCGGCGATGCCGGTCGACGTCGTGCTCTTGTCGCTGCACGGGGCGATGATCGCCGACGGCTACGAGGACTGCGAGGGCGATCTGATCGCCCGCTGCCGCGAGATTGCCGGCCCCAAGGCCGTCGTCGGCGGCCTGCTCGACCCGCATTGCCACCTGACCGAGCTGATGCTCGGCAAGGCGACCCTGCTGGTCGCCTACAAGGAATATCCGCATGTCGACATCCCGGCCCGTGCGCGCGACTTGTTCAGGCTCGCCGCCGACGCGGCCGAGGGGAAGACGCGGCCGGTCATGCGCGAGTTCGACTGCCGCATGATCTGCGCCATGCACACGCCCTACGAGCCGATGCGCGGCTTCGTCGACGCCATGAGCGCGCGCGAGTCCGAGCCCGGCATCCTGTCGCTCTCGATCGCCCACGGCTTCCCGTGGGGCGACCATCCGCGCGTCGGGGCCCGCGCGCTCGCCATCACCGACGGTGATCCGGCTCTGGCCGAGCGCGTCGCGCGCGAACTGGGCGAAAAGCTGTTCTCGCTGCGCCACGGCATCATGCGGCCCTATCCCGATATCGAGGGCGCGCTGGACCGCGTGGCGGCGAGCAAGGCCGGTCCGGTGGTGCTCGCCGACGTGTCCGACAATGCCGGCGGCGGCGCGCCGAGCGACGCGACCTTCCTGCTCGAAGCCATTCTGAAGCGCGGCATGACCGACATCGCGACCGGCATCTACTGGGACCCGATTGCGCTTCGTATCTGCCGCGAGGCGGGCGAGGGGGCGACGCTCGACCTGCGGCTCGGCGGCAAATGCGGCCCGATGTCGGGCCGGCCGCTCGACCTCAAGGTCACCGTGCGCAAGCTGGTGGGCGGCTTGAGCCAGCGCTTCGGCGAGCTCGCCGCGCCGCTCGGCCAGATGGCCTGGATCGAGGCGAACGGCGTCGACATCGTCGTCAACGACACGCGCACCCAGACCTTCCACCCGGAGGCCTTCACCGGGCTGGGCATCGATCTTTCGTCGAAACGCGCGGTGTGCGTGAAGTCGTCCCAGCATTTTTATGCCGGCTTCGCGCCGATCGCGTCGGAGGTGATCCACGTCGCCACGCCCGGCTCGATCACCCCCGACTACGCCAACATTCCCTACACGCGCCGCGCGCCGAACTACTGGCCGAAAATCGAGGACCCGTTCGCATGAACAGCCTTATCGCAGCCCGCGACCGCTTCGGCGCATCGCATCCCGAGCAGCGTGTCACGGTGAACGGCCGCGAATGGGGCGTCGTCGAGGCCGGCAAGGGTGGCCCCGCGCTGCTCCTCATTCCCGGAACGCTCGGCCGCGCCGACGTGTTCTGGCAGCAGATCGCCGCGCTGGAGGATCGCGCGCGTATCATCGCCGTCAGCTATCCGGGCAGCGGCGGCGTGCGGGAATGGTCGGACGACCTCGCCACGCTGTGCGGCAGATACGGGCTCTCCGGCGTCACCGTGCTGGGCAGCTCGCTCGGCGGCTATCTGGCGCAGTATTTCGCCGCCAGCCATCCCGAGCTCGTCACGCGGCTGATCGCGGCCAACACGCTCACCTCGGTCGCCGACCTCAAGTCGCGGCCGCCCTACAGCTCCGATCTCGACAACAGCCCGATCGAGGAGCTGCGCGCCGGCTTCGGCGTCGGGCTGAAGGCGTGGGCGCAGGCCCATCCCGAACAGGCCGAACTGGTCGAGCTGCTGCTCGCCGAGGCGGGCGGCCGCATCCTGGAGCCGGAGCTGCGGGCGCGTTTGAACGCGCTGAAGCGCGGGCCAGAGCTGCCGCCGCTGGCGCTGCCCTCCGGGCAGATCGCGACGATCGAAGGCGTGGACGACCCGCTGATCCCGCCGCCGATGCGCGAGGCGGTGCGCGCGCGGCTCAAGCCGGCGGTCGCCTATCGCTTCGAGAGCGGCGGCCATTTTCCATACATCGCACGTCCTAAGCTCAATGTCGGCCTGCTTGAGGAACAGCTCGGCCTGCCGCTGACCGGCGAGGGCTGGGGCGGCGGCGCGGTGCGCGCCAGATGATCGTCCTGTCCAGCGCCGACGTCGCCGCGCTGCTGCCGATGGAGACGGCCATCGAGGTGGTCGCCGGCGCGATGGTCGCGGTCTCGGCCGGCAAGGCGAACCTGCCGCTGCGCTCGCTGGTCGACGTCGGCGGCGCCAACCGGCTGGGGATCATGCCGGGCGCGCTCGCCGAGCCGGCCTGCTACGGCGTCAAGCTGCTCTCCCTGTTCCCCGACAACCCGGCCGACGGCTATTCCTCGCACGAGGGCGCGATGGTGCTGTTCGAGGCCCGTCACGGCATGGTCGTGGCGATGGTGAATGCCGGCCCGCTGACGGCGATCCGCACCGCGGCGGCGAGCGCCGTCGCCACCTGCACGCTGGCCCGGCCGGAGGCTTCCGTGCTCGCCATCGTCGGGACGGGTGAGCAGGCCGACCACCACATCGACGCCATGCTGGCGGTGCGGCCGGTCGGCGAGCTGCGGATTGCCGGGCGGACGGACGCGAAGGCCGATGCGCTGGCGCGGAAGGCTGCGACACGCCATCCGCAGGTGAAAATCTCGACCGGGACCGATATCCGGGCCGCCGTCGAGGGCGCGGATATCGTCTGCACCGTCACGGCCGCCGACGAGCCGATCCTGTCGGGCGAGTGGATCGCGGCGGGCACGCATCTCAACGTGGTCGGCTCGTCGATCCCCTCCAAGCGCGAGATCGACGAGGAGATGGTCGCCCGCGCCGCGGTCTTCGTCGACTACCGCCCCTCCACCTTCGCGCAGGCCGGCGAGATCATCCGTGCGATCGAGAGCGGGCGGATCGGGCGCGAGCACGTGCGCGCCGAGATCGGCGAGGTGCTGGCCGGCAAGGCAACCGGGCGCACGGGTGCCGACCAGATCACGCTCTATCGCTCGCTCGGCATCGCCGCGCAGGACCTCGCCTGCGCCGCCTACTGCGTGGAGCAGGCAAAGGTGCGCGGGCTGGGCGTCACCGCGCCGCTCGAATAGCGACGAAGCGCAGGCCTCGCGGGTTTCCTATCTCAGCAGCGCATCGCCGAGGAAATCCTGCCGCGCCTGGCCGGCCTCGGCCTTGACGAAATCGGTCAGCGCGCGGATGCGCGGGGCGGCGGCGAGGTCCTGGTGACAGACGCACCAGTAATCGCGTTCCAGGAATATCTCGCGTTCGAGCACCGGCTGGAGCTCGGGATGGTGGCAGGCGATGAAGTGCGGCAGCACGCACAGGCCGATGCCGCTCAGCGTGGCGCGCAACTGCGCGTGGATGCTGGAGCTCTGGTAGGAGGCGTGCAGGCCGGGCAGGATCTCGCGATGGTAGTCGAGGCCCGGCGTGAAGATCATGTCCTCGATGTAGCCGATCATGCGGTGCGCGAGCAGGTCCTCCCGCTGGCTTATCGGCGGGTGGCGCTGGAGATAGGCGCGGCTGCCATAGACGAAGAGCCTATATGTGGTGATCCGCTCGTAGTGGTAGAAATCGGCGCGCGGCGAGGTCAGCGTGATCGACACGTCGGCCTCGCGCCGCGACAGCGAGACGATCTGCTGGATGGTGACCAGTTCGATCGACAGGTTGGAATAGGAGAGCGCGAAGCGCGGAAGCCGGTCGGCGAGGAAGAAATTGCCGAACCCTTCGAGGGTGCTCAGCCGCACGACGCCGGCCACCGGCGATACGCCGCCCGAGGCCTCGTCGCGGAACTTGGCGGCTTCCTGCTCGATCTCCCGGGCGGATTCGACCAGGCGTTCGCCGACCGCGGTCAGGATGTAGCCCCGCGGGTTGCGCTCGAACAGCTTGGTGGAGAGCGCCTCTTCCAGCCGGTCGATCCGGCGCGATACGGTCGCATGGTTGGTGCGTAGCTGGCGCGCGGCCGTCGAGAGCTGGCCGGTGCGGGCCACCGCGAGAAAGAACTGCAGGTCGTCCCAGGTGAAGCGTCGCATGTTTCTGTGCAATTTCGTACGGAACTTGTGCGAAAATAGAGCGTTTCCGCGACGTGGGGTCAATGCTACGTTCGGAGCGTGTGCAGATTCAGGCATCTAGGCCGGGTCCGGACACGTCGGGCGGCGAGCCTGCGCGGAGGAGCGCACGCCACCTGCAATCCAGTTTCGGTCGGCCTCTCGCGGCCGGCGGAATATGCCGCCGCCCGCTGCCGGGCGCTGGCCAGCAAGGGAGGAACACCATGAAAGCTCTGCCAATCATCTCGGCCGCTCTGCTGGCGGCCACGGTCATCCCGGCCGCCGCCGACGTCTCCGACGGCAAGGTCAAGATCGGCATCCTGAACGACCAGTCTGGCGTCTATGCCGATTTCGGCGGCAAGTGGTCGGTCGAGGCCGCCAAGATGGCGGTCGAGGATTTCGGCGGCAAGGTGCAGGGCGCGGCGATCGAGATCGTCGACGCCGACCACCAGAACAAGCCCGACATCGCCTCCAACATCGCGCGCCAGTGGTACGACACCGAGCAGGTCGACGCGATCATGGAACTGACCACCTCGTCGGTGGCGCTGGCCGTGCAGGGCATCTCGGCCGAGAAGAAGAAGATCGACATCGTCACCGGCGCGGCCACCACGGACCTGACCGGCAAGGCGTGCTCGCCCTACGGCTTCCACTGGGCCTACGACACCCATTCGCAGGCCGTCGGCACCGGCGGCGCGCTGGTCGCCCAGGGCGGCGATAGCTGGTACTTCATCACCGTCGACTACGCCTTCGGCCATTCGCTGGAGGAGCAGACCGCCAATTTCGTGAAGGAAAAGGGCGGCAAGGTGCTCGGCTCGGTGCGCTACCCCCTCGGCGCGACGGACTACTCGTCCTTCCTGCTGCAGGCGCAGTCGTCGGGCGCCAAGATCGTCGGCCTGGCCAACGCCGGCCTCGACACGTCGAACTCGATCAAGCAGGCTGCCGATTTCGGCATTGTAGCCGGCGGCCAGCGCCTCGCCGCTCTGCTGTTCACGCTGGCCGAGGTGCACGGCCTCGGGCTTCAGGCGGCGCAGGGCGTCGTGCTGACGGAAGCTTGGTACTGGGACCAGAACGATCAGAACCGCGCCTTCGCGGAGCGCTTCTTCAAGCGCACCAACCGCATGCCCAACATGATCCAGGCCGGCACCTATTCGGCCGTACTGCAGTACCTGAAGGCGGTCGACAAGGCCGGCACCGACGAGACCGAGGCGGTGGCCAAGCAGTTGCACGAGATGCCGGTGAACGACGTCTTCACGGCCAACGGCAAGGTGCAGGCGGACGGCAACATGGTGCACGACATGTACCTGTTCCAGGTCAAGAAGCCGGAAGAGAGCAAGAAGGACTGGGACTACTACAGCTACCTCGCGACCATTCCGGGCGACGAGGCCTTCATCAAGGCCCAGGACAGCGGCTGCCCGCTCGTCAAGTGACGGCGGGCGGTCGATGACGGCAGCCATGGCCACGGCGCCCGAGCGCGCCGCGACCGGACCGCGGGTGGTGCTTTCCGCCCGCGGTCTGCGGCGCGATTTCGCCGGCTTCGTCGCCGTGAACAATGTCGACCTCGACATCGCCCACGGCACGATCCACGCGTTGATCGGCCCGAATGGGGCGGGCAAGACCACGGTCTTCAACCTGCTCACCAAGTTCCTGGCGCCGACCAGCGGCACGATCACGCTGCTCGGCAAGGACATCACCCGCACGCCGCCGGCCAAGGTGGCGCGGCTCGGCGTGGTGCGCTCCTTCCAGATCTCGGCGATCTTTCCGCATCTGAGCGTGCTCGACAATGTGCGCGTCGCGCTGCAGCGGCCGGGTGGGCTGGGCGTGCAGTTCTGGCGTTCCGTCTCGGCGCTCGACGCGCTGACGCCGCGGGCGATGGAACTGCTGGAGCAGGTCGGGCTGGCGGACGCGCGCAACCGGCCGGCCGGCGACCTCCCCTACGGTCGCAAGCGCGTGCTGGAGATCGCGACGACGCTCGCGCTCGACCCCAAGGTGCTGCTCCTCGACGAGCCGATGGCAGGCATGGGCCATGAGGACGTCGGGACGGTCTCGGCAATCATCCGCGCTGCGGCCAGCGACCGCGCGGTCCTCATGGTCGAGCACAATCTCGACGTTGTCGCCGACCTCTGCGACTGGATCACCGTCCTGCAACGGGGAGAGATCCTGGCCGCCGGCGACTACGCGACCGTAAGCAGCGACGAACGGGTGAAGGTCGCTTATCTGGGGACCGACAATGGCTGAGCTGGCCCCGCTCCTTTCCGTGCGCGGGCTGAACGCCTGGTATGGCGAAAGCCATGCGCTGCACGGCGTCGACCTCGACGTGCTCCCGGGCGAGACGGTGACGCTGCTCGGGCGCAACGGCGTCGGCAAGACGACGACGCTGCGGGCGATCATGGGCCTCATCCGCAAGCGCACCGGCACGATCACCTACGAGGGCAGGGAGCTGATGCGCCTGCCGCTGCACCACACGGCGCGCCGCGGCCTCGGCTTCGTGCCGGAAGAGCGCGGCATCTTCGCGACCCTCAGCGTCGACGAAAACCTCGTGCTGCCGCCGGTGGTGGCGCCGGGCGGCATGTCGATCGAGGAGATCTTCACGCTCTTCCCGAACCTCAAAGAGCGCCGCAACAGCCAAGGCACCAAGCTTTCCGGCGGCGAGCAGCAGATGCTGGCGATCGCGCGCATGCTGCGCACCGGGGTCCGAACGCTGCTCCTCGACGAGCCGACCGAGGGGCTGGCGCCGGTCATCGTCCAGCGCATCGGCGAGGTGCTGCGCGAGCTCAAGGCGCGCGGCATGACCATCCTGCTCGTCGAGCAGAACTTCCGTTTCGCGCGGCGCATCGCCGATCGCTTCTACCTGATGGAACACGGCAAGGTGACGGCCGGCTTCCCGGTGGCCGAGATCGAGGCGCGCATGCCGCTGCTCCACGACGTGCTGGGGGTGTGAGGTCGCCATGACGATGGTCTTCGGGATACCGATCCAGGCTTTCCTCGGGCAGTTGCTGGTCGGCCTCATCAACGGCTCGTTCTACGCGATGCTCAGCCTGGGGCGCGCCATCAGCTCCGGCATGCTGGGGATCATCAACTTCGCCCACGGCGCCCAGTCCAGGCTGGGCGCCTGCGTCGGCTGCCTGCTGCTCGCCACGGCGGGCATCGGCTACTGGCCGGCGCTGATCCTCGTGCCGCTCATCGTCGGCCTGATCGGCGTCGTGATCGAGCGCCTCGCGATCTCGCGGCTCTACAATCTCGACCCGCTCTACGGCCTGCTCTTCACCTTCGGCCTGGCGCTCGTGCTGGAAGGGGTGTTCCGCTACTATTACGGCGTCTCCGGCCGGCCCTACGCGACGCCGCCGTTGCTCTCGGGCGGCACCAATCTCGGCTTCATGTTCCTGCCCAACTATCGCGGCTGGGTGGTGGTCGCCTCGCTGGTGGTCTGCCTCGGCACGTGGCTGGCGATCGAGAAGACCAAGTTCGGCTCCTATCTGCGCGCGGCGACGGAGAACCCCAGCCTCGTGCAGGCGTTCGGCGTCAACGTGCCGCTGCTGCTGACGCTGACCTAGATCCTCGGGGCGATCGTCACCGGCTACATCCTCGGCTTGGCCGAGGGGCTGACCAAGGTCTTCTACCCGGAAGCCTCGAGCACGGTCGTGTTCGTCATCATGGCGCTGGTGCTGCTGGTGCGGCCGGCGGGACTGTTCGGGAAGGACGCCTGACATGACGGACCTCACCCTTTCCCGGGAATCGGCAGGCGCGGCCGGCCCGCTGCAATGGGCGCTGCTGGCGTTGGCGATCGCGGCGCTGCTCGCCGCTCCCTTCGTCGTCTATCCGATCTTCCTGATGAAGATCCTGTGCTTCGCGCTGTTCGCCTGCGCGTTCAACCTGCTGCTCGGCTATACGGGCCTGCTCTCCTTCGGCCACGCGACCTTCTTCGGCGGCGCGGCCTATTTCGCCGCGCATGCGGTGAAGGTGTGGCACTGGCCGCCGGAGGCCGGCATCCTGCTCGGCGTCGCGGGCGCGGCCGTGCTGGGGCTGGTGATGGGCTTCTTCGCGATCCGCCGCCAGGGCATCTATTTCGCCATGATCACACTGGCGCTGGCGCAGATGTTCTACTTCTTCTGCGTGCAGGCGCCCTTCACTCACGGCGAGGATGGCATACAGGGCGTTCCGCGCGGCGAGCTGCTCGGCTTCATCAGCCTGCACGAACCACTCAACATGTATTATTTCGTGGTCGCCGTGTTCCTGATCGGCGTCTTCGCCGTCTGGCGCATCGTCAACTCGCCCTTCGGCATGATCCTGCGCTCGATCCGCGAGAACGAGGGGCGAGCGGTCTCGCTCGGCTATTCGGTGGCGAACTACAAGCTCGCGGCCTTCGTCATGTCGGCGGCGCTCGCAGGGCTGGCCGGCGCGCTGAAGGCGATCGTCTTCCAGTTCGCCACGCTCACCGACGTGACCTGGCAGATGTCGGGCGAGGTGATCCTGATGACGCTGCTCGGCGGCATCGGCACGATGATCGGGCCGATCGTCGGCGCCACGCTGGTGGTGGCCTTGCAGAACACCCTCGCCACCTCCGGCTTCCCGGTGACCATCGCCACCGGACTGATCTTCATGGCCTGCGTGCTCGTATTCCGGCGCGGCATCGTCGGCGAGATCCTGGCGCGCTTGCCCGAACGACATTCGAAGCAGTGAAATGGCCCTCGAAGCGGACTATGTGATCGTCGGGGCCGGCACCGCCGGCTGCCTCCTCGCCAACCGGCTGTCGGCCGATCCGAACACAAACGTGGTTCTGCTGGAGGCGGGCGGGCGCGACAACTACCACTGGATCCACATCCCGGTCGGCTATCTCTACTGCATCTCCAACCCGCGCACCGACTGGTGCTTCTCGACGGACGCGGAGCCCGGCCTCAACGGCCGCGCGCTCGCCTATCCGCGCGGCAAGGTGCTCGGCGGATGCTCCTCCATCAACGGCATGATCTACATGCGCGGCCAGGCGCGCGACTACGACCAGTGGCGGCAGATGGGCTGCGCCGGCTGGGGCTGGGACGACGTGCTGCCCTATTTCCGCAAGTCGGAGGACTATTTCGGCGGAGCCGACGACATGCACGGAGCGGGCGGCGAATGGCGCGTCGAGGAGATGCGCGTGCGCTGGGACATACTCGACGCCTTCCGCGCTGCCGCAGAAGCAGCCGGCATCCCGCGCACGGACGACTTCAACCGCGGCAACAACGAAGGCTCCTCCTATTTCAAGGTCAACCAGCGCGGCGGCTGGCGCGTCTCCAGCGCCAAGGCCTTCCTGCGGCCGGCCGCGGAACGCCGCAACCTCAGGGTCGAGACCGGCGCGCAGGTGCGGCGTCTGACGATCGAGGAAGGGGCGGCGCGGGGCGTCGTCTTTTCCCGGAATAGCGAGGAGCGCGAGATCCGCGCGCGCCGCGAGGTCATCCTCTGCGCCGGCTCGATCGGCTCGCCGCATGTGCTGGAGCTGTCGGGGATCGGTGCCGGCCGCGTGCTCCAGGCCGCCGGCATCCCCGTGGTGCGGGAGCTGGCGCAGGTCGGCGAGAACCTGCAGGATCATCTGCAACTGCGGCTGATCTACAAGGTGACGGGCATCCGCACGCTCAACGAGCGGGCGAGCCGGCTCGCCGGCAAGGCGGCGATCGGGCTGGAATACCTGCTCCGGCGCTCGGGGCCGATGGCGATGGCGCCGAGCCAGCTCGGCATCTTCACGCGCTCCTCCGACGCCTACGAGACGCCGAACCTGCAGTATCACATCCAGCCGCTCAGCCTGGAGAAGTTCGGCGAGCGTGTGCATCCGTTCCCCGCCTTCACGGCGAGCGTCTGCAACCTGCGGCCGGAGAGCCGCGGCACGGTCCATTCGGTCGCGCCCGACTTCAGGAAGCAGCCGGCGATCCGGCCGAACTACCTTTCCACCGAGACCGACAGGATCGTGGCGGCCGATTCGATCCGGCTGACGCGTGGGATCGTCGCGCAGGCGCCACTCAGGCCCTACCGCCCCGAGGAGTTCAAGCCCGGCCCGGCCTACGAGACGCAGCAAGAACTCGTCGCCGCGGCGGGCGACATCGGCACCACGATCTTCCACCCGGTGGGAACGTGCCGGATGGGCGCCGATCCCGACGCGGTTGTCGCCTCCGACCTCAAGGTCAGGGGGATCGACCGGCTGCGGATCGCCGACGCCTCGATCATGCCGACGATCACGTCGGGCAACACCAATTCGCCAACGCTGATGATCGCGGAGAAGGCGGCGGAGCTGATCCGGGCCGACTGGCGCTGACCGGCCGCTCTCGTCCTTCCGGAACGAGAAACCCCGCGAGCCTTGCGGCCCGCGGGGCGACTTCGTTGCAGGCCGGGTGACCGGGGTGGCTACTTCTTGTTGACCCTCGCCGCGGCCGCCTCGACGATCGACAGGTCGATGTAGGGCGCCACATCCAGCTTCGCCTTCAGGAAGCCGGCGTTGGACTGGTTGTCGATGTTGGACTGCAGCGCCTGGACGTTCGGCTTGGCGTCGGGGTCGCGATAGGCGTCCTGGTCGGTGAAGATCCAGCTATCGTAGAACTCGCGCGGCTGCTTGGTGAACTCGGTCACGATCTTGATCGCTTCCTCGCGGTTGGCCGGGTCGACGTACCAGCGGCGGGCGCGGATGACGTCCTCCATGAAGTCGGTCAGCGCAGCCTTGTGCTGCTCGAGGAAGCCGGCCTTGGCCGCCCACAGCAGGGTCTGCGTGATGCCGACATACTCGCCCTGCGTGAACAGCACGCGCGAGGCGGCCTTCAGCTCGGGGTCGTGGGCGAAGGGGATGGTGCGCGAGATCAGGTCGACCTTCTTCTCCAGCAGCAGCGCCTTCATGGTCGGCAGGGGCGCCTCGACGATCGTGTAGTCGCGCTTGTCCTGCATGCCGTGCTTGCTGAGCGCCGTGCGCAGCGCGATGTCGATCGCGCCGCCGGCGCCATTGGTGGCCAGCACCTTGCCGCGCAGGTCCTCGATGGTCTTGATCGGGCTGTCCTTGAGGACGAGATAGCCCTCCTGGAACCCGCCCGGCACGTTGCCCTGGAAGTCGTCGGCGATGACGCGCATGTCGGTCATGCCGGCGTTCTGCACAGCGAGCGCGAAGGACGAGTAGGAGAAGAGCGCGATGTCGAGCTCGCCGACGCCCATCGCGGTGATCATCTGCGGGCTGCCGTTGAAGCGCACCGGCTCGATCGTATAGCTCTTGCCCAGATGCTGGGCCACGCCTTCCTTGGCGAACAGGATGGGCGCGAGATTGGTCGGCGCGGCGATCCACGCGATGCGGATCTTGACCGGTTCCTCGGCCTGGGCCGCGAAGCCGGCGAACAGCATCGCGCACGCGGCCAGACATGCCTTAACAAGACGCATTCAATCCTCCTCATTCGACTGATGTGTCCACCCGACGCGGACATGTCGTCCGGCGCGTCGCGTGTGAACGGTTGAGCCCCGTCGCAGGCCTCTCGAGAGCCCGCCGTGGCGGGCGGCCTGCATCGCTTTCAGGAATGACGACGTCGGCAGAGCCGTCGCGGCAACTGCTGTGACCACGGCTTCCTCCCTCGCCGAAATCCAACATATACGGTATTTCTACCGCCTGCAATTCCCACATTGACGCGGGAATTTCAGAAATATGCATCGTATTATGCATAGTTTCAATATGTAGATGCCAACTTTCTGATTGACAGGCCGCGGCGTCTCGGACACCGTAGCAACAAGAGGCGACGCTGCGGCGGAGCAGGGGAGGACGTTCATGGCAGGTAGTTCGGGGCCATCTCCGACACGTGCAGGATACCGGCACGACATGCAGCTCGTGGCCGCCGCGCACGCGGCGCTGCGGGAGGCCGGCATCGACTTCGCCGTGCATCTGCCGGACACGCTCAACTATCCGCTCATCCGTGCGCTCGACGCGGACCCGGACGTCATCTCGGTGAGCTGCTCGCGCGAGGACGAGGGCGTGGCGATCGCCATGGGCGCCTATCTCGGCGGCCACTGGCCGGTGCTGCTGACGGAAGGATCCGGCCTCGGCTTCTCCGGCCTGGCGCTGGCTCGGGCCGTGGTACAGCGCACGCCGCTGCTGATCATCGCCAGCCACAACAGCGCGCTGGGGGAGCGGCACGACTACGCGGCCGCGACGCGGCGGGTGACGGAGCCGCTGCTCGACGCGCTCACCATTCCCTATGTGATCGCCATGCGCGGCAGCGACATCCCGATGCTCATCCGCGAGGCGCAGATGACGGTGTATGGCGACCGCCGCCCCGTCGCCCTTCTGCTGCCGCGCCATTCGCTGCACGAGACCGAAGGGGGCCAGGCATGAACCGGGTCGAGGTGCTGGAGATTCTCGCCCGGCACAGGGGCGACAGCCCGGCCGTCACCGGGCCGAGCTTCGGCGGGCGCGTCCTCTACGGCGTCGATCACCGCCCGGCCACGCTCTACAACATGGAGCTTGGCTATCCGACGGCTGTCTGCCTCGGGCTGGCGCTGGCGCTGCCCGGCGAGCGCATCTACGCGGTGGAAGGCGACGGCTCGATGCTGGCCGGGCTGGCGACGCTGACCACGGTCGGCCGCTACCAGCCGGAGAACCTCGTCATCCTGGTCGTCGACAACCGCGCCTACGTCACCACCGGCTCGATCGCCTCGGCGACGTCCGGGACGACCGACCTCGTGGCAATCGCCAAGGGCGCCGGGATCGCCGAGGCCCATCGCGTGTCGGACCCGGCCGCACTCGACCGGTTGATGGCGCGGGCGGCCAGCGAAAAGGGTCCGTTCTTCGTGGTCGCATCGATCGAGCAGGAGGACATGCGCGCGGTGGGCAAGTCGGGCGCGATGCCGTTCGACATCGTGGAATCGAGCATCCGCTTCCGGCGCACACTCGAGGACAAGGGGCTGGTGCCGCCGATCTGGGCGGTCTGACCGGTCCGCGATCCGGCCACGGCCGGTTCGACCGGGCGACGGCATGCCGCCGCCCGGAGGGAAGATTTTTGTGATTGAGAAAGGAGAATTCGATGCCCCTGGTCTATCGTCTCGCAACCGTATCCCACCGGTCGCGGACATTCGTGGCCCTCGAGGTCAATGGCACACTGTATGATCTCGCCGCGGCCTAGGAGGCGTTCAGGGCCGCGCGGGGCGGGCGCGACTTCTTCAAGGCCCGCCACAACTATTCGATGATCGACATCCTCGAGGAGTGGGAGCTCTTCGACGGCGTGCTCGACGACGTCGCCGCCTTCGTCGCGGCGAAGGACACCAAGTCGGCGCCGTTCGCCTACTCGGTCGACGAGGTCGAGTTCCTGCCGCCGATGCTCTACCCGGACAAGGTGCTGAACGCCGGCTCCAATTTCTACGACCATTCCAAGGAGATGGGTGCGGCCCCGCCGGATCCGGAGAAGCAGGAGCCCTACTTCTTCTACAAGGGCTCGAAGGAGACGCTGATCGGCCATGGCGACAAGATCAGGCTGACGCCGCGCTCCGACTACACCGACTGGGAGGCCGAGATCGCCGTCGTGATCGGCCGCACGGCCAAGAACGTCAACCGCAAGGACGCGTTCGACTACGTCGCCGGCTACACCTGCTACAACGACGTGTCGGCGCGCGACCGCATGCGCCGCTGGAACGAGACCTTCGACTACGACTGGTTCTCGAACAAGGGCAACGACACGTTCGGACCGATCGGTCCCTACATCCTGCCGCGCAAGTTCATGCCGGACCTGTCGGACGTCACGATCAAGTGCTTCCACAACGGCGACATGGTGCAGAGCTTCTCGACCAGCAACATCATCTTCGACATTCCCCGGCTGATCGAGACCGCCAGCTCGGTGACGACGCTGTCGCCCGGCGACGTGATCGCCTGCGGCACCGGCGCCGGCGCCGGTATGGCGCACGGCATCAAGGTCGGCTGGAACGAGATGGAGAAGGTGTTCGAGCACATGTATGCCGGCAAGGCCCGGCTGCTGAAGGCCGGGGACACGATCGCGGTGGAGATCGACGGCATCGGCCGGCTGGAGAACAAGGTTTTCCCCGCCGCCAACTAGGCCTGCCTGCGCATCGCGGCGGCGCCCGACGGCGCCGCCGCCCCGAAGCGGACGTCGGATGGCTGCGCGGCCGTGAACGGCACGCCTCGCCATCCCCCGGCAAACGGAAGGGTGAAGATGGGGTCTGCAACGCAAGCGGAAGTGTCGGGTGCGGGCGGCGCCAAGGGCGATTCCCACATCGTCGTCTCGGGCCTGACCCACGTCTACCGCCCCCGCCACGGGCGGCAGGTGACCGCCCTCGACGACATCAACCTGACCGTCGGCAATCACGAGTTCGTCGCCCTGCTGGGACCTTCCGGCTGCGGAAAGTCGACGCTGCTCTATCTCATCGGCGGCTTTCTTCCGGTCGAGAAGGGCTCGATCTCCGTGCTCGGCGAGCCGGTGCGCGAGCCCGGGCCAGACCGCGGCATCGTCTTCCAGCACTTCGCGCTGTTCCCGTGGAAGACGGTGCGCGCCAACGTCATGTACGGGCTCGAGCGCAAGGGGCTGCCGAAGCGCGAGGCCGAGGCGCGGGCGGCCGAGATGATCGCGCAGGTCGGCCTCAAGGGCTTCGAGGACAGCTATCCCTCGCAGCTTTCGGGAGGCATGCGGCAGCGCGCGGCGATCGCCCGCACGCTGGTACTCGACCCCTCGACCCTGCTCATGGACGAGCCGTTCGGGGCGCTCGACGCGCAGACGCGCAACCTGATGCAGATCGAACTGCTCGCCCTGTGGCGGCGCTCACCCAAGGCGGTGGTGTTCGTCACCCACGACGTGCACGAGGCCGTCTACCTCGCCGACCGCGTCTTCGTCATGTCGGCGCGACCCGGGCGCATCAAGGCGGTCGTCAGCACCGGCATCGACCGCTCCGACCGCGAGTTCGTCAAGTCGCGCGCCTTCGTCGAGAAGGTCGACGAGATATGGCACCTCGTCCACGACCAGCCGCAGGGACCCCGGTGATGACGCGGCTGCGCGGCGGCATCGGCCTGCTGGTCCTGGCGCTGCTGTGGGAGCTCGCGCCGCGGCTGGGCCTCGTGCGCATGGACACGCTGCCGCCGCTGTCGGCGATCTTTCTCGCCTGGCTCGACCTCGCGCGCTCGGGCGACCTGTGGACCCATGGCTCCGCTTCACTGCTGCGCGCCGCCGCGGGCGTCGCCATCGCCATCGTCGCAGGCACGGTGATCGGCATCGGCATGGCCGCCTGGGTGCCGGTGCGCATCGTCTTCCGCCCGCTGATGGAGGCGTTCTATCCGGTGCCGAAATCGGCGCTGATCCCGGTCACCGCGCTATGGCTCGGGCTGGGCGACGCCTCCAAGGTCACGCTGATCGCACTCGGCTGCATCCTTCCGGTGGCGATCGGCGCCTACAACGGCGCGCGCGGATGCGAGCGCGTCCTCATCTGGTCGGGCCGCTCGCTCGGGGCGGGCAAGCTGCGCACGCTGGTCGACGTCGTCGTGCCGAGCGCGCTGCCGGAACTTCTCAACGGCGTCCGCACCGCGCTGGCGCTGTCGCTGGTGCTGCTCGTCAGCTCCGAGCTAATCGTGGCCAAGAACGGGCTCGGCTACCTGATCGGCTTCCTCGGCGGCAGCGGCATCTACGACGCCATGTTCGCCGTCGTGCTCACCATTGCGATCTTCGGCCTGATCGTCGATCGTCTTTACCTGCGCTATGTGAGATCGGTCCTGTCATGGCAATAGACGGTCTTGAGCGTGCCGGCGAACGGACGCCGGCGCTGGTCGCGGTGCTCAACGGAGCCGGCAGGATCCTGCTCGACTACGGGTCGCTGATCGCGCTGGTGATCGTGTGGGAAGCCTGCGCGCGCCTGCAGATCGTGTCGCCCTACCTGCTTCCGTCCTTCACCAACGTGCTCGCCCGGATCTGGGCCGAGATCGGCGACGGCACGCTGCTCGTCAACCTCGCCGACACGCTGCGGCGCGCGCTGCTCGGCTTTGCCATCGCGGTCGTGGCCGGCGTGGCGCTCGGCATGCTGCTGGCGCGCAGCGTGACGGCGGAATGGCTTGTCGGCCCGCTCGTCTCGCTCGGCTTCCCGCTGCCCAAGATCACCTTCCTGCCGATCTTCATCCTGTGGTTCGGCGTCTACGACACCTCCAAGGTGATCATGGTCGTGTGCGACGCCATCTTCCCGGTGATCACCGCGACGATCGCCGGCGCGCAGGGCGTGGAGCGGCAGATCATCTGGTCGGCGCGCAACCTCGGCGCGCGCGAGCGCGACCTGTGGTCGACGATCATCCTGCCGGCCGCGGCGCCGCAGATCCTCAGCGGCATCGAGGTCGCGCTGCCGATCGCGCTGATCATCGCCGTCGTCGGCGAGATGATGCTCGGCGGCTCGGGGCTGGGCGGCGCGATGATGCAGTCCTGGCGCTTCGCCGATTCGGTCGGCGTCTTCGCCGGCCTGCTCGAGCTCTCGGTGGTCGGCTTCATCCTCATCCGCCTGATGGCGGCGGTGCGGCGGCGGCTGCTCAGGTGGCACGCCGAAGCCCAGCCCGATCTCGTCTAGGCCGGGGAGCAGGGCAGGTGCAGGCATGGCAGGCGGGGTCGGCGTGAAGCAGAAGAAGCCCGATCGTGCCGACGAGGCGGCCGCCTTCGGCGAGGAGCAGATGGCGGCCTTCGGCCGCGAGCTGCGGCGTCTGCGGCTCGACCGCGGCTGGTCGCTCCAGCGCATGGCGACGGAGAGCGGCATCAGCGTCGCGGGCATCCAGAAGATCGAGCGCGGGCTGACCAACCCGAGCCTGCAGACGGCGTTCAGCCTGTCGGAGGCGCTGGGCCAGCCGCTGCCCGACCTGGTCGCCACCGCGCGGGCGGCGAGGCCGCCGGTCGTCGCGGCGGGCGGTCAGGCTCCGCGGCCGACGCACGGGCTCGCCGATTTCGCGGAAGGTCTGGCCGAGCGCCGCCTGTGCTCGCGGCTGGCGGTGGTCGCGCCGCACTCAACCCTCGATGCTGATGGCTTGGGCGGGCCGCTCTTCCTCTACGTCCTGCGCGGCCGGGTCCAGATGCAATTCGGCAGCGGCCGGGTGGAGGCCCTCGGTCCGGGCGATGCGATCCACATGCGCGAGGAACTGCCGCGGCTGCTGGAGAACACGACGTCGCGCCGCGCGGTCGTGCTGTGCGTGTCGGACCTGCGCGGGCAGGCGGGCTAGAGGCGACGGCGATGGCGCGCAATGGCAGGAACGGGACGGGCGACGAGGGGGGCGAGCCGCTGCCGCCCGACGACGGGGCGGGCAGCGAGATCGAGAAGGTCGGCTGGCGGCTGCGCGCCATGCGCAACCGGCATAGCATGACGATCACCCGGCTTGCGGAGCTTTCCGGCGTGCCGGCGAGCACGATCAGCAAGATCGAGAACGGCCATCTGCGGCCGAGCCTCGTCAACGCGATCAACCTCGCGCAGGCGCTGGGGGAAAATCTCGGCTTCCTCGTCGGCCGCTATCGCGACCCGCAGCAGGCGGAGGTCGTGGTGCGGGCGGCGAAGCGGCCAACCATCGCCTACGAGGACATGGGGCTCGTCCTGCAGGACCTCAACGGCGCCTTTCCGGCGGGGATGCTGGAGGCGCGCGTCGGGATCCTCTCGCCGGGCGCGACCTCCGGCAAGCGGCAGATGAGCCATTCGGGCGAGGAGCTGTGCTACGTCGTCGCCGGCGAGGTCCGCTACGAGGTGGATGGGCAGGAGTTCGTGCTTTCGGCCGACGACTACATCCAGTTCAAGTCCGAGCTTCCGCATTCGTGGAAATGCACGTCGGCGCAGGACGCCACGGTTCTGTGGGTCTTCTCCGACGGGCTTTCGTTCTGACGGCTATGGTGCGTTATGGCGCAGATGTAATGTATACAATGTAAGTAAGCTTTCTCCAAGGTCGGCACTCGGCCATCCGGACAGCCTTTCGGAGATGATGCGGCGTACGAGATGGGCCGCCTGCATCATCATTTTTGCCCCATTTTTGGCACGTTATGCGCTAATTCCTGCTCAATGAGCTTTTCAGCGCCGCTCCGGACGCGGCTTTCACCGATCGCTTCGCACCGTATTTTTCAACCAGCACAAGCGCGTTGACTTTCTGAAAATACAATGTATTAGTTATTTATCGTACACGCCTACAAAGGGAGGATGGTCGTGTCAGTGTGTTTCAGATCGTCGATTTTCGCCGGTGCGGCAGCCGCCGTCGGGCTCTGGGCATTGTCGCTCGGCGGCGCCCAGGCTTCGGACGTCGTGATGCCGGCCAAGGATGATGCCGTCAACGCGCAGCTGCCCCAGGAGGTCAAGGACCGCGGCCAGATCCGCATCGTTTCCACCTTCGGCTATGCCCCGCAGCAGTTCTTCGCCGAGGACGGCAAGACGCCGGACGGCCTGTCTGTCGATCTCGGCAAGGCGCTCGGCGCGGTCGCCGGCGTCCCGGTCGAGTTCACCAACGCCACGTTCGACTCGCTCATTCCGGGCCTCGACGCCGGGCGCTTCGACATGGTCATCGCGGCCATGAGCGCGACCGCCGAGCGGGGCGCCAAGGTCAATTTCGTCATCTACCAGAAGACGGACGCGCGGCTGCTCGTGCGCGCCGGCAACCCGAAGGGGATCAATGGCCTGCAGGATCTGTGCGGCCTCAAGGTCGCGTCGCTGAAGGGCTCGCTCTACAACCAGGTCATCGACGCGGTCTCGGCCAAGTGCAAGGAAGCCGGCAAGGAGCCGGTCGACCTCAGCACCTACGACAATTCCGACTCCGTCTACCAGGCGCTGATCGCCGGGCGCGTCGACGCCAACTATCGCGACTCCGCCCCGCTGATCTACACGGCGCGCGCCTCCGAGGGGCGGCTCGAAGTGGTCGGCCCCGAATATCCGGACACGCCCTACGGCATCGCGATCGCCGGCAAGAACGCCGACTTTGCCAAGGCGATGACCGCCGCTCTCGACGTGCTCATCAAGAACGGCACCTACCAGGCCATCCTGGACAAGTGGGGCCTCGGCTCGCGCGCCGTCGGCGCAGCCACCCTCACGGCGGTCGGCTCCCCGGCGGACTCCTATCCGCGTCCCCCGTCAGCGGTCGAGATTGCCTTCGGCAAGTAGACTCTGCTGATGATGCGCGGAATGCAGAGCCGGGCGAGTTCCCCCGCCCGGCTTTGCGCCCGCTCCTGGCGTCGGACTGGTGGTTGCATGGCCCCGATCGGAACCCGCACTCGGCATGTCGACTGGATGGCCATCACCGATGGCTCCGCCGGCTACGCCGCCGATCTGCGCCTGGAAGGCGAACTGGCCGCAGCCGTCCTGCGCAGCCCGCACCCGCATGCCAGGATCGTCTCGATCGACACGTCGCGGGCCCGCGCGCTGCCGGGCGTCCACGCGGTGCTGACCGCGGCCGACGTGCCCGAAACCCTCTACCTCGACTACCGCGTCATGGACCGGGACCGGCGGATCCTCGCCGCCGACGTCGTGCGCCATGTCGGCGAGCCGGTGGCGCTGGTCGCGGCCGACGATGCCGAAACCGCCGCACGGGCGCTCGATCTGATCGACGTCCGCTACAGGCGGCTGCCGGTCGCCGACACGGTTGCCAAGGCGCTGTCGCCCTCCGCGCCGGCTATCCATCCGCATCCCGAGGAGCGCAACGTCGCGGCGCGTGTCCGGCGCGATCTCGGCGTGGCGCCGCAGGGTGCGCCGGCGTCTGCGCACTCGGTACGGGCGTCCTACAGCTCCACGCGGCAGACGCATGCGACGATGGAGCCGCATACGGTCAAAGCGTACTGGAAGGCCGACGAGAAGTGCCTGCACGTGTGGGCGCCGTCGCAGAACCCGCGCCTCATCCATCGCGATCTCGCCCAGCTTTTCGGCCTCGACACGTCGGCGGTGCGCCTGCACCAGCTCGCGATCGGCGGCGATTTCGGCGGGCGCACGCAGATCTCGGGCACGGAGGCGCTGGTCTGTGCGCTCAGCCTCGCGACCGGCCGGCCCGTGGCGCTGCACCAGTCGCGCGCCGAGGAGTTCGCCTTCACCAAGTGGCGGCTAGCCTGGGACATGGACCTTGCGCTCGGCTGCGACGCCGGCGGCAAGGTCACGACGCTGCAAGCGTCATTCGACGTCGACAACGGCGCCTACAACCAGGCCGGGCCGGGCGAGATGGTCTACGGCTCGGTCGCGCTGGGCTCGTCCTATCGCTGGCTCGGCTACCAGGCCGACGGGCGCTGCGTCTACACCAACAGGGTGCCGGCCTCGTCCTTCCGCGGCGCGGGCGGCTACGCGATCAACTGGGCGCTCGAATGCGCCGTCGACGAGCTGGCCGAGAAGGCCGGCATCGATCCGATCGACTTCCGGCTGGCCAATGCCGTCGGCGACGAGCACGAGGTGTCGCTGACCGGCTGGGAGATCAAGTCGTCGGGGCTGCGGCGCTGTCTGCAGGCCGTGCGCGAGGGGATCGACTGGGACGCCAGGCGCCGGCAGGGCGGCAAGGGGCGCGGCGTCGGGGTGGCATGCACCATCCACGTCACCGCCCTGTCGCGCGACTATATGCTGCGCTCTTCCTGCGCGCTCGACATAGACGGCCGCGGCCACGTCATCATCCGCTCCGGCTGCGGCGACGCCGGCACCGGGCAGAAGACGCTGATCTGCCAGACCGTCTCCACGATCCTCGGCGTGCCCCTCGACAGGATCTCGATCGTCACCACCGACACGCTCGTCACGCCGCACGATGCGGGCGCGGGCGCCTCGCGCGGCAGCTTCGTCGCGGTCAACGCGGCGCGGACGCTGGCGAGCAAGGTCCGCGCCGACCTCTCGGCGGTCGCGCTTGATCATTTCGGGATCGGGGACGGCGAGCCGGACTGGGCCGACGGCGTCGTGCGCAGCGGCAACCACGTCATGGAGCTGGGCGAGCTCGCCCTGCTAGCCGGCTCCGCGCAGGGATACTCCGCACAGACGGAATATGTCGGCGCGTCGCACGACCCCGATCCGCGCGGCTACGAGGACATCTCGCCGACCTATTCCTTCGCCGCGCACGCCGTCGAGGTCGAAGTCGACGAGGCATTGGGCACCGTGAAGGTGCTGAAGGTCGTGGCGGCGCACGATTCCGGCACGATCCTCAACCCGCTCAGTGCCCGGGGACAGGTCGAGGGCGGCGTCGTCATGGGGCTCGGCGCCGTGCTCGGCGAATCCCTGATCTTCGAGGAGGGGCGGGTCGTCAATCCGAGCTATGCCGACTACGTGCTGCCGCGTCCCGCCGATGCGCCGCCGATCGAGACGATCTTCGTCGACGTCGCCGACAGCGTCGGCCCGTTCGGATCGAAGGGACTGGGCGAGATCCCGCTGATCACGATCGGCCCGGCGGTCACCAACGCCATCGCACATGCGACGGGCCTGCGTCTGCGGACTGCCCCGCACACGCCTGACCAGATCGTGACGGCGGCGCGGCGGCGCGACGGCAAATCCCTGCGCGCCGGCTCCATCGCCGCCCGGCCCGACCGCTGGTGGACGGCGGCCGTGCGCACCGCCTATCCGCGCGGGCTGCACAAGGGCCTGCGGCTGCTTTCGGAACGCGTCGGCCGGCCGCGGCCGGCGGGCCGCATCGAGACGATCCGGCCGGCGGCCGGGATCGACGAGGCGCTCGATCTTCTGCACGAGGGCGGTGCAGACGCGCCGATCGCCGGCGGCACGGACCTGCTTGCGCTCGAAACGCAGGGCCTGCCGCTGCCGGGCCGGCTGGTCGACATCGCCGGTCTCGGCGAACTTCGCGACATCGAGACTCGCGACGACGGCTCGCTGCGCATCGGCTCGTCGGTCACGCTGGCGGATCTGGCGGAGAGCGCCGCCTGCGATCCGGTGCTGCGCAAGACTGCCGCACTGATCGCGACGCCGCAGATCCGTCAGGCCGCGACCGTCGGCGGCAATCTGTGCCAGACCAAGCGGTGCTGGTTCTTCCGCAACGGCTTCGATTGCTACAAGCGTGGCGGCGCGACGCGGCCCTGCTATGCGGTGATGGGCGACCATCGCTTCTACCATTCGATCCAGGACGCGCACCGCTGCCAGGCGATCACGCCGTCCGACCTCGCGACCACGCTGGTCGCGCTCGACGCGGAGATCGAGGTGCGCCGCTCGGGCGGTGTCCGCCGCGTGGCGGCCGAGCATTTCTACGAGGGGCCGGGCGAAACGGGCCTTGCGTCCGGCGAGATCGTCGGCGCGGTGGAAATCCCCGCACAGGCGCGGCGACGGCGGTCGGCCTACCGCAAGCTGGCGCTCTGGCAGGGTGCCTTCGCCATCGCGACAGCCTGCGTCTCGGCCGAGCTTTCGGGGGGACGCATTTCCGACCTGCGCGTGGCGCTCGGCGGCGTCGGGCCGGTGCCGGTGCGCGTGCATCGGCTCGAACGCATGCTGCGCGGCCAGCGTCCCGATCCCACCGCCATCGAGGCGGGCATCGCGGCGTGGATGAAGGGAACGCATCCGCTGCGCGACAACCACTGGAAGGCCTTCGCCACGGCAGATCTGCTCAGGCGGACGCTGTCCGACGTGCTGGAGCGGCCGTCATGATGGCGCGGCTGCGGGTGAACGGGCAGGAACACGTCCTCGACCTGCCGGCCGGCGAGCGGCTGATCGACGTGCTGCGCGATCGGCTGGGGCTGACCGGCACCAAGCAGGGCTGCCGCGCCGGCGAGTGCGGCGCCTGCACCGTGCTGGTCGACGGGCGGCCGATGCAGGCCTGCATCATGCTCGCCTGCCGCGTGCATGGCGAGGTGCGCACGGTCGAGGGGCTGGGCGAGCGCTTCATGCCGCTGCGGCAGGCCTTTGCCGACGAAGGCGGCTTCCAGTGCGGCTTCTGCACGCCGGGCCAGCTCATGCGGGCCGCCGCGCTGCTCGCGGAGGCGCCGCTGGAGCGGCTCGGCGACGAGGCATGGCTGCGGGAGCAGATGAACGGCAACATCTGCCGCTGCACCGGATATTGCGGCATCATCCGTGCGCTGATGAACGAGGACGTGCGGACGCTCGCCCGCGACCTGCGCGGCGAGCCGGCCGTGACCGAGGGAGGATTTCAGGCTTGACCCATCGACCTGATCTCGAGGCGATCGCCGCGCTGCCCCGGCTGGACGGCCCCGGCAGCGTGGTCCCGATCCGCCACTACGGCCGCTGGGCCTCGGCCGTGCTGGTGGCCTTCCTCGGCGGCGGTTATCTCTACCTGCTCGCGACCAGCGACAACATGCGCTGGGACGTGACCTACGACTCCCTGTTCCCCCCCGCCGTGATGAGCGGGCTGTGGCTGACGATCCAGCTCACGGTCGCTTCCATGGCGCTGGCGATCGTCAGCGGTGCGATGCTGGGCTTCATGCGGCTGTCGCAGAACCCGGTGCTGCGCTCGGTGAGCTGGTGGGTCATCTGGTTCCTGCGCGGCACGCCGCTCCTGGTGCAACTGCTGTTCTGGTACTTCCTCGCCTCGCTGTTTCCCTTCCTCAGCCTGACGATCCCGTTCGGGCCGACGCTGTTCTCGGTCGACACCAACAGCCTCATCAACCAGTTCGGCGCGGCCGTCCTCGGCCTCGGGCTCAACGAGGGCGCCTACATGGCCGAGATCTATCGCGCCGGCATCCTGTCGGTCGACAAGGGCCAGACGGAAGCAGCACAGTCCGTCGGCATGTCGCGGGCGCGACTGATGCGCCGCATCGTCATGCCGCAGGCGATGCGCTTCATCATCCCGCCGACGGGCAACGCGACGATCTCCATGCTCAAGACCACGTCGGTCGTCCTCATCATCGGCCTGCCCGACCTGCTCACCTCGGTGCAACTGATCTACGCCCGCAACTTCCAGCAGATCCCGCTGCTTGCGGTCGCCTGCTTCTGGTATCTCGTCTGCACGACTGCGCTGACGATCGTCCAGAGCCGGCTGGAGCGTCACTATTCGCGCGGCTCGCGGGTCGAGGGCGGGCTCGACCTGGTGAGCCTGCTCGGGCCGCTGCTACGGCCCCGGCGCGCTTCCAGGGAGGTCCGCCCGTGACCGTTCAACCCAGCTTCGAGGCGGGCACCACGCTCGCGCCCATGGTCGTCGCCCGCGGCGTCGAAAAGTCCTTCGGCGCGGTTCGGGTGCTGCGCGGCATCGACCTCGACGTAATGCCCGGCCAGGTCGTTTGCCTGATTGGTCCGTCCGGCTCCGGCAAGACGACGTTCCTGCGCTGCATCAACTTGCTGGAGAAGATCGACCGCGGGCTGCTCGCGGTCGACGGCCGGCATATCGGCTACCGCGTCGGCCGCGACGGTCGGCTGTGCGAGATGACCGAGCGCGAGATCTGCCGGCAGCGGCGCGACATCGGCATGGTGTTCCAGCGCTTCAACCTGTTCCAGCACATGACCGCGCTCGAAAACGTCATCGAGGGGCCGGTCGGCGTGCTGGGCGAGAACCGGCGCGAGGCGACGGCGCGGGCGCGCGAGTTGCTGAAGCGTGTCGGGCTGGAGCACAAGGCCGACAGTTTTCCGGCGGAGCTGTCGGGCGGCCAGCAGCAGCGCGTCGCGATCGCGCGCGCGCTCGCCATGCGGCCGAAGCTGATCCTGTTCGACGAGCCGACCTCGGCGCTCGATCCGGAGCTCGTCGGCGAGGTGCTCGACGTCATGCGCACGCTGGCCCACAGCGGCATGACGATGGTCATCGTCACGCACGAGATTGCGTTTGCGCGCGATATTGCCGACTTAGTCGTGTTTATGGACGAGGGGCAGGTGGTCGAGAGCGGCCCGCCGGCCGAGGTGCTGGCCAATCCGAGGCAGGAGCGGACCAGGAAGTTCCTTCTCAGCGTGAGGGGCGAAGATGGCCACGCGCGCTAGGAAGAGCCGGAACCCGCGACGCCTCTCGCCCGCGACGGAGGGCGTCATGGACATGGACGAGGCAGACAGGCCGATCGGGGCCGCCGCAGGCGAGCCGCTGTTCGATCTCACCAACAACGTCAACTACCTGCTGCGGCGGGCGCATGCGCGCGCCGACCAGCTTTTCGACGAGGCGATGCAGGATCTCGGGCTGACGCCGCGCCAGGCCGCGCTCCTCTACGGCGTGCAGCGCTGCGAGGGCGGCAGCATCAGCGCGCTCACCGCGCTGACCGGGATGGACCGCGGCACGCTGTCGGAGATGGTGCCTCGGCTGACCAAGCGCGGCCTGCTGGAGCGGCGTCTCGCCAAGGACGACGGCCGCGCCATCGCCCTCTACCTCACCGAGACGGGGGCGGAGCTTGTCGATCTCGCCACCCAACGCACCGCTGCGCTGCAGGCGAAGGTGCTGGAGCCGCTGCCGGTCGAATACCGCCTGCTGTTCATCAAGATGCTGTCCCTGTTCGTCGGCCTGACGGTGGAGACGCAGACCAAAACCCGGATGGCGGACGAGGCCGGCATCTAAAGCCGCACCGACCGTCAGCATCGTTCGAGGATTTTTGAGGCATGGAACTACCCCTGATCGCGCGGACACGGCCGCAATCCGGCGTGCGCAAGATGATGGAGCTCGCCTGGGGGCGGGCCGACGTCGTGCATCTCGAGGTCGGCGAGCCCGGCTTCGACACGCCCGACCATGTCAAGGAGGCGGCGGCCAAGGCGGCCCGCGACGGCAAGACCAAATATTCGCCGACCCCCGGCCTGCCGGAGCTGCGCGAGGTGGCGGCCGCCAAGATCCGCAGGGTGAACGGCATCGACTGCGAAACCTCGCAGGTGCTTGTGACGAATGGCGGCGCCAACGCGCTGTTCGGCATCTTCGGGACGGTGCTCGGCGCCGGCGATTCGATCCTGCTGCCCAATCCGGGCTGGTCAAACTTCACCATGATGACCAAGGCGTTCGGCGCGCGTCCGCTCTATTACGACCTCGCCGGCGGCAACGGCTACCTGCCGGACGTCGACCAACTCGCGAGCCTCGTCGACGACACGACGCGGGCGCTGCTGCTCAACTCGCCGTCGAACCCGCTCGGTACCGTGCTCGACCGCCGCAAGGCGGAGGAGCTGTTTGCCTTCGCCGAGGAACGCGACCTGTGGATCGTCTCTGACGAGTGCTACGACCAGATCGACTTCTCCGGCCGCCACGTCAGCATCGGCTCGCTGGAGCCGAAGCCGGAGCGGGTGATCTCGGTCTTCAGCTTCTCCAAGGTCTACGCCATGACCGGCTGGCGGGTCGGCTATGCAGCCCTGCCGAAGCGCGTCGTCGATCCCATGCTCCGCCTGCTGCAGCCCAGCGTGATGTGCGTCAACACGCCGGCGCAGTACGGCGCGCTGGCTGCCCTCAGCGGCCCGCAGGAGTATCTCGACGACC
>Ga0066256_1000990_pt1 | contig 46272 bp, 46 predicted proteins | sample ThiBio_1000_biof_FD_87107 | JGI IMG/M metagenome (GOLD analysis project Ga0066256, IMG submission 87107) | Wastewater bioreactor microbial communities from Cape Town, South Africa - Thiocy_expt_1000_biof (version 2) | ecosystem: Engineered > Bioreactor > Thiocyanate-remediating >... | reverse complement strand
CGCCCACGACCCCAAAACCACAAAGGAGAAAGCCAGGACCTTGACCATCAAACCCGACCCCAAACATACCTAGAGGCGGGTCACTTCTCGGTGGAAATCCCGGGTCAGTTCTCAGCGGAAATCAACATCCCAAGGCTGCCAGACACGCTCTCCGAACGTAGTGAAGCCCGTCCTTCGGCGATAGGCAGCCGTCCATTTGTCTATTGCGTGCCTACGACTGCGCGGAAATCCCATAGCCTCCCCCGACTGCTGGCGAGGCTGTAGGCTAGTGCGGCTAGCCGCGGGCTAGAACTCGGTGCCCCCGAGATTCACTGAATTAGCCACCGCCCAACGAGGCACGCGAGTGCGGACCGGTCTTACGAGGAACCGCATAGAGTGGGCGTAAGGCGCTATGGGTTCGCGACGAAATCCTTCAGTGCCTCGCAGGCAATGGCGATTTCCCACCGGACCATTACATCGTGATCTGCCAAATGATTTCGCAGTGCAGCTAGATGATTGTCCGTCAGCCGACCCACGGCCTTGAGGTTGAGGGACTTGAGAAACGCAAATGAATAGTACACGAGCTTGCCACACGAGACGTAGCTGTCATGCGTGAGGAATTCTCCATAGTCATTGAGAGCAATTGGGAAACAGGAATCGTAGTCGCTTGAACTGATGAAGAGAAAAGGAAATTCGGCGGGCGCTCGAAAATGGTCGGTCGCTCCTAGCGAGACGTGAAGCTTGGGTTTCGACTCATAGCCCGTGGCTTGGTCGGAAACGAACCTGTAAACGTCCCCGACTGCCATCGCGCCCTAAAAGTTCGCAGCTACAGGTCCTACGTCCTCAACCAGGCGCTTGCGAGCGTCCTCGGACTCTATCATTTCCTCGTACCGCATCGGACTGGCTTTCGCCGTACCTCGCGCGTTCCATGCGCGTGTATAGGCGTAGTGCTTGTGAGTAATGTGGTAGAGGTCGTCGAAGCTGAGCTTCCCATACTTGGCCAGTATCTCGTCGAAAACTCGAATGTCGCTCTTCGAGAATAGGTCGAAATCGACTTCTCGCTTCGGCTCACGGATGTACGTCAGTGGCGACTTCCACAGTCGCGGAACCTGCTCAGTGACGAAGGGCAGCTCGTTGACCTTTGCCAATCGCATCGCGTTGGGATTTCCGTTCAACAGGTCAAAAGCAGTCGATGCGACGGGGCCGAATTTCATCGCCACATACGACTCTTGGGTAATGGGGCGACCGTAGCGAGCGAGATGTTCCCGATCGGCAAGATAGAAGAATTTGACGGCTTGGTAGGCGTCAGCTCCCGGACGCGCGTGCGCCAAATAAAGCAGCAGCTCGACTATCTTCTCAGGGTTTGGCCGGAAGTTCAGGGGCATCAACCGCCTCGCGCAATTCCGAAATGCGATTCGGACTGCAAGACAAAATCTGACCAAGACTAACTTGCGGGTGAACATTTCAGAATTGTCAAGCGGTATCAACTGGTAACCGTCCTGTTTCCGGGCGCTTGGCGCGTGTGGCGACGATTCAGCTGCTCCGTCATCTGTCGTCGTCCACGACTCAACCCTCACCTCTTGATTCCTTGTTCCAAAGCCTCAAGGCGAGCGACCAAGTCGGCGGTCTCATATGCCTTCCGGCGCGTCTCGATCACCGACATGGCCTGCCTGCCTACGGTCGCATTTCACGTAACAGACCGGCGCTTGCCTTGAGCAGAGCGCGCGTCTCGCGGCGACGGGACAAAGCCTCTGCGGTGTAGAGCCCATGCCGATACTGCCCGTTAGGCGGCCCTGATGGCGCTCCTGCGCGCGCGCCGTGGAACCGGCACACCGCCTTGCCGCGCTCTGCCGGAGCCTTGCACTGAGAGCCCGAGCGTTTCGACGTTGCTGAACACTGTCTCGCGTTCGGGAAGCAGCAGCCGTTCTGTTTCATGGGATTGATCCTCAATATTGCTGACGACCCCCGGTTGGGTGACTTCACCGTTGACGATTGCCTGCCCACCCTCGTTGACGTGGACATGCTGCACGATGACTTTTTGCACGCCGCCGGAACGGTACTTCTTCAGCGCCTCAACCTGCGTCGTGAAGGTGCGCCCGAGACGCGACAATGAGCGCTCGTAGCTCTCGCTAATCTCGATGGACGTGCTGCGATGAAGCCGACCCGCGTATTCCATAGTGGCGAGGTGAATGGCAGCCATCTGGGTGGCAAGCATGGCCTCAACCTCGTCCTTAGGTTGCACCCCTTGGGCCAGCGCCATTGCGTGCTGGAACTTCGCGTTATCGACCGCCCCATTAACGTTCGCCAACTGCGCGAGGTGACCGCATAGCGCCTCCGCAACCTTCCAATCGGTCGTGCCGAACGAAGCTTCGATGAGGGCTGCCCCAACCGAGCCGTCTTTGTGATCGATCGACATTTCCGCCTTGCAGTTGGCAACAGTGCTAACCACCAGCTTTGTGCGAGGCGCAGCGGTAGCCTTCCGTTCCGCGTGCAGGCCTATCGTTGCCCGTTCAGTCGGCGTAGGTTCGTAGGCCTTTGGCTGCTGGGACAACTTGGTTTTCACCTCAGGCCGCGCCATCGCGAAGCTCCCCAAGGCGACCACGGAGTTTCAGCGGCGTGTGCTGCCCATCCCGGCATCGGCGTCGAGTGTGAGGCCCATCCCGAAGCTGGCACGCCTCTGAACGAGCCAAAGGGACTACTCCCCTGATCAAAACCCTGAGACATGCTCGGAGCCGCAGCGTACGGCTGAGACGGAGCAGTGGGCCCCGGAGAGGCAGGCGCGCCGGTGGTGTCCATCAAAGCCTGAGCTATGTTGTCGTGCATGCCCGGAGGTCGCGGAGCGCTGTCGCCCAAGGCCATCGCGACCCGATGCATGTTATCCGTCAGTCTCAATTGCGCGGCTCCTCATTGAACCTGCGGGACTCTAAGCCGAGAACCGGCAAGCCGCGCCTTGCAAGCTCCTGAATGATCATATCGCGGGTCACCTGCACGTAACCGCGAAACGCGTCCCCGTGGTGGGCATCTACAAATTCCTCAGGGGACTTGTTCGCTGCCGCGACAATGCGATTCCAGAGGTCGAGGCAATCGTACAGAACCCATGGCTCGTGCTTGGTGAGTTCGTCGGCAAACAGATCGGGCTCAGTGTTGGCGACAAAGGCGGTATAGCGCCATTCCTCGATCAATTCGGGTAAGCCACGCTGAGCGGCAAACTCCGGAGCCAGGCGGAGCCAACCGGGCGGGGCAGGGGCGGCTTGTGCAACGGTCATTAGGCGGCCTTCCTCTTGCCATCGACGGTGAGCGAGCGCATTTTGCCGACCATGAGCGAGCAGCAGCTTGACCTGGACCGCAGAGCATACCGTGAGGTGCCTACAGGGCCTCTGGAACGCCCGCGCACATTGTGGCTGGGAATAGGGTTCTTCACCGTCATGATCGGCGTCGCCACGTGGATTGCCTCGATGTTCGGAGACTGGTGGGCTCCCCTGTTGCCAGCATTCTTCGCCCTGTGGCTGGGAGTGTTTCTCTGCGGATTGTTCCCCAAGTTCTTTTTCGGAAGGCGCGACACTTAGCGGGCTCTCCTCTCAAGGAGAGCGGCCGCGACCGCGCTGCGCGGATCGTCCGCCAGCGGGTACTGAGCGCTGATCCCACGCGAGGCGAGGGCGCGGAACACCGCCGCCTGACCCGGCGACATGCCAGAGGGGATGCTGATGCCTCCTGGCGTAGCTACGCCAGCCCGGATCGTGTCTGCTGCACGCCTGGCGCTGCTGTTGCGTATGGCGCGAGCACCGAGGCCTCCGACAAGCTTTGCAGCTGCTGCCGTGGCAGCGCCGACCGGGCCGCCGAACACGTGACCAGTTACTGCGGCCGGGATGGTTCCCCCGCCACCAATATGCTTGAGCAGGGCGTCCATCGGCCCGCCATCCACAAAAGCACGGATGGCCTCGATGTCGGCGGCAGAGAACCCACGCTGCCGCTTCGCCTTTTTGAGAATTCGCTTGAAACCGGATCGGAGCCCGGCAGCGAACCCGCCATCGTGCAGCTTGGCGTCCTCGATGATGTTCTCGATGGTTTCGGTGCGGCGGAAGCGCGCCCAATCAGACCTGGCTCTCGTCCAATGCTGCATGGCCGCAACGCCATCGCCTTGCGAGAACGCCGAGGGCGGTAGGCTGTCCATGAAGTCTTCGAACTGATCAAGCATCATGCCCCCCAAACGCGCTTCCTCGGGGTCGGTGCTCTTCGCCACCCGACGCAAAGACTTTTGCACCGTCTGGGCCTGCTGGATCGTAATGGGGGGGCCTTCAGAAAACTCCTGAATGGTTCGGAGCGCACCAGCGAACTTTGGATAGCCTTCTGCGACCTGGCCGGACGGCAACAGCAGCCCTTCCTGTTGGGCAAAGGTGCGAACGTCATGGTTCAGGATGTTGAGCGCAGGCTTTTCGAGAACGGCGCCTGTGCCCTCGGCGGCTCGATACCCTGCTTTCGATTCAAGCCGAATGCTCGAAGCCTTCGGCGCCGACGCGATGGCCTGCTTCACGGCTGCCCCCCGGGCGCTGTTCTGGACCACTCCGGCCACGCCGTCGATCACGGCGGGGACAGCCGCGCCGGTCACACCGCCAATCGCAGCACCGACGCCCGCCCCCGCGGCTCGGTCGGCAAGGTCGCCGTCCGTGGACCCGAAGCCGTAGACAGCACCCTGACCCGCGCCAACTGCGGAGCCGGTAAGAACACGTGCGCCTGTCGTCGCGCCCCGAGCAGCGAACTGCCCGCCAGCCATTGCAGCGGTGGGAAGCGCGCCCGTAATTTCCGCACCGTAGGCGACCACCGGATTATCTTCGCGGAAATTGTCCACGAGTTGCTGTTCACGGCCCAAATAGGCATCGTACCTCTGGCCGAAATCCTTGCCTCGGTCACCGTGGACCAGAGGATCTAAGAAGGCAGCCCCAGCAGCCACCAGCTCGTCACCGAACCCAAAGGTGCCGCCTTGCAAATAAGCCCTGCCAGCGCCCTCAGTGGTGCCCGCGCGCCGCACTTTCAAACTGCCGCCCTGGCGCACCGCCGCCTGTTCCGCCGTTTCCCCGGTGCCGGGCGTGGCGAGTGCGTGCCGTAAATAGTCGCCGTAGGGGTTGCCGGACTGGCGAAGCTCGTAGAGCACATCGCCGCGATCCAGCCCCAGCTTGGCGAGGTAATCGGCCATGGGCATGTCGCTGTAGTAATGCTGGTGTGCAGCGACTGCGAACTGCGCATCAGACATGTTGGCAGCGTTGGGAGCCTTAGCCTTCATCGCGCGCAGCTTCATCAAGCCCTGCTGCTTGTCGGCATCCGACAGCGCGGTAACCTCCAAAAAGGTGGCGGGGGAAGCGGGCGGAGCCGATAATGGGTTTGCGGGCACACCAGCCATCGTCTCACCTCATCCCAAATGGATCGGGGAGGGCCGCTGTCTCGGGCGTCCCAAACAACGGGTTCTGCTCAGCCCATTGAGCAAGCGCGGTGGTGAAGCCTGAGTCGAGCTTGCCGTGCTCCTTCGCATACTGATCAGCCAGCGTGGCAATCTGTATTCTGCGGCGCGCCATCTTGCGTTGAATGTCCATCAGCGCCGCGTTGCCTTCTGGCGTATTGGTGATGCCCGCGACCTGCTGCTCAACAAAGCTGCGGTCAGCATTAGAGAAGCCCGTTCCGAGCGAGCCACCCATCGTATCCAGCGCGGCCTGCTTCGCCATCGCGTTGAACGTCTCCATCGAGGTCACTGACTCGGGATTGGCAATGCCGATGGCGACGGCGGCCTGCTTCAGCGCCTTCACCTGCTCGCCGCCGAACCCCGAGTAGAAGTTCGGGTCCTTCATGGCCTCGGTCATTGCGTCCAGCGTGTTGAGCCCCGAGATGGCAGCAAAAGCATCCTTCTGGATGCTGGTCATCATGTCACCCATGCCGCCATCCACTGTCTGGCCGTACTTCCCCGTGCCGCCCTGGGTGATGGTAGTTGTACCGTCCGGGTTGGTTGTGACGGTGAGACCATTCGTCGGGGCCTTCATGCCACCAAGGGGCACCCAATCACCAATCGCGGGGTCCCACTGAACCTTTTCCTCGAGCCCGGTTTCAAGATTGAAGCGGGTTTCGACCGCTGGAGCCTTCAGCGGATCCGCTGGACCATCGTGCCAAAGTTCCGGGACTGAGTTCTCATCGTTGGCATCAAAGCGGAAGATGTCGCCGCCTTGTTCGAACGTTTGCCAGTCCGGCCCCTCCAAAGAGCTCTCCATAAGTGCCTGCCAAATGGCTCGCTGCCCATCCGTCTCAAAGCCATTCGGTGAGGCGGCTAGCAACTGGTCACGCGAGGGATTGTCTCCTAGCGCACTAAACGAATCGTCGTATGCCGCACGACCCATTTCCTCGGCAGCGTCATTGCGAGAAGCCATGGCGCGGTATGCGAACGCATTGCCGAGGGCCGATAGACCCTCGCCAACGTTTGAGGGGGTGCTGCCCATCAGTCGCTGCATTATGGCCTGCTGCACGGCGCGGTGCTGCTTCAGCTGCGATGCGCTGACGGGCTTTCCACCGGGACCCACGAAGAATGGTTGAGAAGGACGCGCGGCCATAAGGGCCTGCACGACCGCGGAGTTTTGTGAGCCTAGCGCCATTTGTCGCCTCAGAAGAAGGTTGGCCAATTCGGGAAGGGGTTCTGCCGGTCCAACTGCCGCATCAGTTCGCTATCCGGAGCCAATCCAAAGCCCGCCGACGAGCGTCCGGAACTCCATGCCAATTGCCCGGCAGGTTCGCGCGCCGCGAGCGCGGCTGTCGTCGCGGGATACCTTCCACGCCTTTGCTCTACCGGGATTGAGCCGCCACTCTGAAGGGTGCTTTCGAACACCATTATGCCCCTCAGGCCGCAGTGTCGAGGACGCGAGATATACCCTCGCGAGCTAGGTCGGCGGCGGAGCGACGGGACCTACCCGCCTTCTCCATCAGGCTGCGCTTCATATCGGCAGGCAGGTGCAGTATGAAGCGCTCGTCAAGCTTTGGCTGATCCTGCATGCGGGGTTCGTAGGACATAGTTCTAGTCTCCATCCTAGAGCAAATCATCAGACGTGAATCTATGCCTATGCAGTCTCACCATCAAGAAAATAACGTTGCGATATCAATATGTTAGTGATGGTGCCTGAGTGCGGTTGATACTGGATGATCGCAACGCGATTGTACGTACCTCTTCCTAAGCCGTGGATGTCTGTATCGGGAGTGCGGAGGCCCTTAAGTGGCCGAAGCGCACTCCCGGATCACCGAACGCGGAGACGGCGCTCTGCTTAAGATTCTATTTTTTCTTCTATTATGGTTCTCCTTCTCCTTCTCCTTCTCCTTCTTCTTATGTCGAGAGCGTCCCGACACCGTGTCTAGAGGGTATCATCGACCGCCATTTGCCCGCAGCCGAACGGGCCATTTGTCGGAGCCACGGGAGCCGCTTGCGGCAATGCCATAGTCGAGCGGACTCGGCGATGGCCTCTGCGCATTGGCTTCCTCAAACTCGACCTCCACGGCTTCTCGAATGGCGTCGCTCTCGAGTTCGCTGATCAGCCGGCGACATCCTTGAGCGTGGGATTCATTCTGCGGCGGCGAATGTTTGAACCAGCGTCGCACGAAGTAGGTTTGAGCCTCCGCATCGAAGGCGATGAGCTCGGCTTCGAGCAGTGCGTCTCGCGCCTTTGTGAGCTTTGGAGCCGTCCACGAAGAGCCCAGATCATCAAGCGCATACCCGTCAGGAAGGCGATACGCGCCGATGCTGTTCGCATGCTCATTGGAAATAAGGAACAGATAGAACAGGCGTGCGGGATCATCGAGCTTCTTGAAGCGCGCCGACCGCCAGACATTGGCACTAACTTTCGTGAACCTCATGGCGTTCTCCCGGCGGCTTCAAGCATCGCCTTGCCGATTGCTTCATGGAGTGCGGGCAGCATGGCCACCCGCAAAGAAACACCAGCCTTGCCCGGGCGCGGCTCGCCGCCCTCCTTAGGTTGGTACCAAACACGAAGGTGGACCAAGTCATGTCCGTTGAACGTCCCTAGCGACACCCGCAGTGTCTCGCTGGAATTCTTGGGCAGTTCAGCGACGAGGGTATCGAGATCACTCATTGCGCCCTCCTCATTTCCGCGTGGAGGCGGCGATGGTGGAGGCGACAAAGCCAGCGAACGATTAGTGGCTGGTCGTACCGATCGTGGTGCGCTTCCACGCGAAACGACCCGCACACCTCGCACCGACCTCGCTCAAGGCTCCCGTCTCGGAGCGCTTGACGCACTGCCGCATGTGCGCGGAGCGCGCCGCGATTGGAGTCGTTCCATCTCCATTGGGGGGAGGGCGGAAGCGCGGGGTCGCGCTTCTTCCAAGTCTTCGCACCGGAGAAAATTGCGTGATCTCGCATCACAACACCTCCGGCGAACCAATACCGGCCAATGCCGCCAGTGCATTACACGTGCTGACCGGGCGGCGAGTACGGCGCCAGATTTCTCGACCACCCAGTGTCAACTCGACGGCGGGTTCTCGAGTGTGATGATGGTCAGGAACATCCATGAGGATGTTGCGGCGCACGGCCGCGTGGTGTACGGAAGTCATCTGCAAATCGACTTTCTGGGAGCGCGGCCGCCACAGCCCGCTCCCTTTGCGTTTGAGGAGCTAGCTCTGGGTGGTGGAGGTGCGACGACGGCTGTTGAGGTAGTCGTCCAGCGCCTTCTGTTCGTATCCAACACGACCAGGAGAGACGCGCACGAACGCTGGGCCATTGCCCGCCAATCGCATCCGAGCGAGTGTAGGGATGCTGATGCCGAGATAGCTAGCAGCCAGCTTGGGGGAGCGAACGTTGAAACCCGCACCCGGCTCGCTGGAGGGTGCTACGGCAAGGCTAGTTGCGGACATGATCGCCTCGTGATCGGTTGATACGAGGTGATGATGAGTGATGCCGGGATATGGGAGGGAGCCAACACCCCCTCACAACTTTTGGCTAGGTCTCTGCCCCGCCTAAATCCAGTCGGGTGGGCTGTCGGAAAGAACCGTGTTCTGCCGAGCCAACTTCACGGCATTACGCATGGGTGCGTCCGGATCGCCCCCAGCGTCCTGCCAAGCGCCGAGAGCAAAATCCATAAACGGGTTGCGGGCGCTGCCAGTGCCGGGGAGTCTGCCGGTAAGAAACACCCAAGCCTCTGCCATTGATTGCACAAAGGCATTCTTCTCCGGCTCTCCGGGGTTGTCACTCTTGGACCTGACGCGTGCGCCCATCTGCTCAGACTGGTGCGCGATGTCGCTAAGTACAGCTAGCGCCATAACGAGTGCGTCGGCTTTGATCTGCGCTGAGGCTCGCGTTTCGTCATAATCGATGCGTCCAATGGGATCGCGGTTCTCGAGAAAGCCGAGGATCGGGGTGATTGATGGGCTGCCGACAAGCTTGTCATAGCGGAGTTCGGTCAGCAGCTTCTTGGTGGCCTTTGCAGCATCCCCGGCAAATGCGGACAGGCTTTCCCACTCCGCTGCAATAGCTTTGAATTCCCGCTGCTCTGCCGCAGTCATCGCCCGATGGATCGCAACTTCGATGGAGCGTCTTCCAAACGCGATGGCTGGAACGGCGCGCTTGAACCGTTCGGCCTCACCCCCAAGGGCCAGCGCTGTCATCACGGCGTCCCCTTGGGCGCCCAAGCGCGTGATCGGAGGGAGCTTCGCTGACCAGCGGGGATGGAGCTTCCCGTCTTCGACCATGCTAGCGAGGTGACGATCCAACTGCAGAAGCCGTGGCGTCGCGCTGATCGTGGTGGCATCGGCAAACTTCATCGCTTCACTCCGCGACTTCACCTTGGCTCAGCGGGGAAACCGGCGGTGAACCCGGCTTGTCGGTCGGCCAACCTATCCCCGCCGATTCATCATCTGGCGCCTTTGATCGGCACCACGTTGCTTTCTCGTTCGGTATCGACGGCCTCCCCCATCTTGGCGGCAATGGCCGTGGCGATGGTGTTGGACGCACGGCGCAGCGGGTCAGCGTCCAAATGGCTGTAGCGGTCCGTAGTGGACGGCTGAGCATGGCCCAGCAGTTTGCCGACGATTTGGAGACCCATGCCCGCGCCTGCGCCAAACGACGCGTAGTTGTGGCGCAAGTCATGCAGCCGCGTACCGTCGAGACCAGCGCGCTTGGTGACCAGCGCCCATGGCTTCTTCAAATCGGAGCGCGGCTTTTCCGCCTTTGTCCCCGCAGACGCGCCAGCGACCACATACTTGCCGATACGGGGCAAGGCCGTGAGAACTTGCATTGCGGGCGCGTTTAACACCACGGCCTTGGTGCCCTTCTTGCGGCTTAGCTTGTGTTCGGGGAACAGCAGCAAGCCACGCTCGAAATCCACGTCAGTCCACTTGAGGTGTAGGATTTCACGCAGGCGGCAGCCGGTGAACAGCAGCAGGCGTATGGCCGCAATGGCGTGCTCACTGACGCGAGTAACCCGGTCCTCGGCTTTCTTGGGGAAGCGACTGCGGTCTGTGTCCTCGGCCACGTCCCACGGGATGCCAGTCGTCTCCGCCTCGCGCAGCGCGTCACCCAGGCGGGCGAGTTGATCGTCCTTGAGAACATCGCCTCGTGCCTGTTCGGTGAATTTCTCGATGCGGCGGGCTGGGTTAAATCCGGTCGGCACAACGTCATGGTCGGCGCCATAAGCGTACATGGCCGATAGGGTAGAAAGGATGCGGTTCGCCTGCGTTGGGGTACCGGACCAGTCCTCATGGAGCCGCCTCACGCGCGCGGCTGTCACCGACTTTGCTTTCATGTTGCCGATGGCGGGGGTGATGATCCGGTTGATGAGGTCGCTGTAGTGGGTGAGGGAGCCCGGCTTCAGCTTGCCCTTCTTGGAGGCGAGAAATTCAGCGCCAAGCTCTTTGACGGTCTTGGCTGCCCGCTCCGCTACCTTTTCCGCCTGCGGGTCTTTCCCGAGGCTCACCAGCGCCCTTAGCCGCTTCGCCTCGCCACGGGCCTGATCGGCGGTCACGTCCTTGGCGTTGCCAATCTTGACGCGCTTGGTCGGCGTGGTCTTGCCGCCGGGTGCGGGTTTGTATTCCAACACCCATGACTTTTCCCCCGAGGGAAACACCCTCAGGGCGAACCCAGTGACCTCCGTATCGAAAATCGAGTAGCGCGCCTCACGGGGTTCGGACTGCTTATCCACCACCGTCTTGGTCAGCTTCATTTTCGCCATGGTCGCATCCCCCGAATGGCCGTTTCGGTCGGGGCGTCACCTGGGGCGTCACCGTGGACGCAATTCCCTGATATCACCTGATAGGGAAAATGGGCCGAAGTCCCCCGATTTGCAAGGTTTCGCACTCCGCCTGATATCGGCTGATAACAGGAGAATATGCATTCCCTAAGATTGTGGATCTAGGGGTCTCCCGTTCGAACCGGGAAGGCGGTACCATCGGAGGGGCCCGGTAAAGCCGGGCTTCTCCGTCCCCCTCGCGCCGTCTGCCGTGAACATGAGACGAACGAAAGACGCGTGTCATCGTCTCATGTCACCCAGGAGGATATGTACCTCAAGGCCGACACCGTGGCGGCGATGGCTGGCGCGTGAGCGTGCAGAGCGAAGAGTGAGAACAATCTGCAGCACTTCGGCGCCGACCCGACCAGCGCCGCCGACAGTGCACCCGCGTTCAATGCCGCGAAGGCCTTCGCCAAGAGGATCGGCGCCAGGGTCAAGACACCGCGCGGCCACCGCAAGTGCAACAGTGCGATCATACTCGGTGACGCGGGCGGCACGATTTCTGCGCAGTTCATGGGCGCGACGACCGTTCTCCGGCATGTTCGAGATTAGCAACATCTACGTGACCGGCTGCGTGGGGGCCGGCGTTTACTTCGCCGGTGCCTATATGGGCTGGTCCAGAACATCTGGTCGCGCTTCAACGGAATGGGCTTCTATTTCGCGGGCGGCTTCACCAGCATGAACGTGATTGGCTGCTTCGCCAAGGAGAACACTGGCCAGGGCTTCTCGATCGACGGAATGGTCTACAGCCACTTCATGAGGTGCGGATCCAACGAGAACCAGTGGGGTATGTCCTGCGACGCCTCAACGGCGTCATCTTCCCCGACTGCGGCACCGAGGTCAACCGCTCCGACGGGTGGCTGGTCCAGACGTCGGACACTGCTTCCGCGGGTGTCCCCGTCGCGGTTCAGGACATTTGCGCCGTCAGCATCCTCAGCAGCTTCAACTGGCGCAACAGCGCTGCCGCTCCTGGCTCGACGATCGGACTGCGCGGGCTCCTGACCGCGCGCGTCAGCATGGCCGTCGCCTCGGCCCTGGGAAACAGCTCGGTGCTGTACTTCTCCGGGAGTTATCCGCTGGCATAGCGATGCCCGTGCTTGCTTCGAGGAAAGGCCTCTGCGACCATGTTCATCAAGTGAACGACAAAGAATATTTTAGATGAACGACAAAGAATACTTTCCGAATTTTGATTGGTTCAGGCTGCTTCTTGCCATCGAAGTTGTCGCTGTTCATAGCGGCGTCGGCAACTTCCTGCCGGTCAATCCCGTGCCGGGCTTCATCGCGATCAGCGGCTTTGTGGTGATGGGCAGCCTCGAGCGTCGGCCGCCGCTGCATTTCGTGGCGAGTCGCGCCCTGCGCGTGCTGCCGCTTTTGTTCGTGATGTTCGGCTATATCGGCTTCCGGTACGGCTTCGACGAGATGGTCAAGAACGTGCGCTACTGGCTCTGGCCGCCGGGCAACGAGCTGCCGCTCAATCCGGTCGTCTGGTCGTTGATCTACGAGGAGTTCTGCTATGCGCTGCTGCTCGTTCTCGGCCTCGTCGGGGCCTATCGATGGCGGTGGCTCTCGCTGGTCTTCACCGCCCTGTGCGCCGGGGGAGTGCTGACCTCGTCAAGGTGGTGGCCGCCAGTGCCGCCCGAGCTGTGCCTGCTCGGAGGTGCCTTCTTCCTGGGCAATGCGATGTACCTCTATCGCGCAGCTCTCCGGCGTGTGCACCCGGCGATCGCCGGCGTCGTCGCGGCCCTCGCCTTCAGTTGGACTTTCGCGGTTCCCTACACGTCCATCGTGCGGCCGGCGGTGCTGCTGCAGGACTATCTGTCTTTCGCGGCGCTGATCCTGCTCGGCATCGCCGGTCCCCGCCTTCCGCGCCTGCGCCTCGATGCGAGCTATTCGCTCTACCTGATCCACGTTCTCATCATCAACGAAGTCGCATGGACCCTCGGAATGGGTCTTGGGTGGCACACCTTCCTGGTCACCCTCGCAGTCGCGCTGCCGCTGTGCCTGGCAAGCTGGACATTCATCGAAAAACCGTCGCTGAGCCTAAAGCCACGATCGAGGCCGGCGCCGGCATCAACCGAAATAGGGCGGAACGCTGTGCCGGTCCCAGGCGAATAGTCTCGCCCGGTTGACCTGAGCAAGCGGAACATGGACAGACCTCTGGCTAGGGTATGAACAGTTGTGGCGAACTGCGTGATCTTCGCGCCATCGCCGCGTGAAGTCTCATGAGACGCACTTACAACTCGTTGAAATCCCAATCAGCCTCATGAATAGTGGATCTAGGGGCTCCCGTTTCAGCCGGGAAGGCGGTACCACCTTCTAGCGTCTTGCCAGAGACTATGGCCGGTGTAGCAGATGGCGGCGGGCGAGAAGCCATGCCCAGGCCAGCCAGGCCACAATCCATACCACGATCAGCAGCGCCATGCCGGTGTAGCCGAGCATTGCGTTGGGCACCCCGCCCATCCCCTCATTGCTCATGTCGGCGGTGAAGGCGCCCCACGCGACGAAGGCGATGAGGACGATGATGTTGAGCGCGATGAAGCCGGTGCGCCGGGGATGGCGCCAAAGGTAGGAGAGCGCGCTCCTCATGCAGCTTGCTCCTGTGCGAGGGGCACGGAATCGACGCCATAGGTCCAGGCGACCGCGAGGCGTCCGTTTTCCTCGATCATAACGTCAGCCTCGTGCTGCATCGATCCCATCAGGTCGGCCATGATGATGGCCGAGGCGATGGCCGCCGGCCGGTTGCCGTGGCGGCCGAGCGGAGCACCGTCGAGCGTCACCAGCCAGTCATTGTCGCGTTCGAAGACGAAGTAGCGGGCAAGGCTCATATCTGCCCCTCCTTGCTGCATCCGGCATGATCAACGCCGAATGCAGCCCAGAGGTTGCCTCGCTAGCGCGAGATGCGCAGGTCGGAGAGGTTGTCGGCGATACTCTGGAAGGCGGCCAGCAGGTCCTCACCAGTGTCGGCGCGGTAGAAATGGTCGGCGTTCGTCGCACACGCTTCGAGGAAGGCGAGCGTCGTGGCGTCGCTGGCAAGATCGAAGCCGACGACAAACAGTTCGACGTTGTTGCCGGCCTTGATGTTGGTGCACAGCGTCTCGGCCTGCGACTTCGACGATCCATGCGGTGAGGCGCAGTTGATCTGTTCGTCATTGCCGGGTGCGCCCGATGTCGCGTCGCTGGCGGTAACGCCGCTGCAATAGGGCGTATTGAAGACGCCGTCGGTCATGAAGATCACGGCCTTGACGAGATTGTTGCTGCCATAGGCCCGTGGGGCGGGGGCCGCGGATGGCCACAGGTAGCCGAAATTCGGGGCGATCATGTACCAGCCCCAGGCGAGGCCGATATGACCAGCGGTGGACCCTACCGCCTGCAGCGTTCTCGTCCTGTAGTCTTCCTTCACGCCGTCGCCATTTGTATCGGTCGAGCCGATGGCGGTGTGCAGCGTCGCCTTGTTGGCGGTGAGGGGAACGATCTGGTTGGCGATGCAGTTGGCGCCGCCCGACGTGTAGTGCATGCCAAGCGGCGTCGCGCTCGGCGCGGCGTCAGTGTAGGTGTTGACCGTGCGATCTGTGACGCAGTTGTTGGGTTGCCAGAGCCTGGCACTGCCGCTGTCATTGGTAAAACGGAAATAGGCGCAGCCGTACTTCACACACTGTGACGTCCCGCCAGAGGTGCGGATGCCATAGGAAGGACCGGTTCCGGGAAGTGAGTAGGTTGTGGACGATAGGATACTGGGCGTCCAGACGTCGGGGCTGCTGTTGTTGACGCCAGAGGTACCCGAAGTACCCGTGATGTAGACGGATTCACCTGAGGCGATGCCGTGGGCACTCGAGGTCGTCACACGTTCGAGGCAGTTGGCGAGAAGGCACTTGCTGATCCTGGGCGTACCGCTGCCGGAGTTGAAGGCCGTCCACGAGCTGCTATTGACGCTCGTACCATTGGTGTACTCCAGCGTGACGCGCCTCAGCGTCGGGACCCCGCGTACGCGATAGATGTTGTTGTTGAGGTTCGTCATGCCGGCGACGCCGGTGATATAGACGTAGTCGCCAATCGCCATCCCGTGATCTGCGGTCGTCTGCACGCGAGCCGGGTTGGCCTGAGTGATGGCATTTATGGTGAAAGCGGAGCCGGCTCGCCACGTGACGTCGCTGATTGGCACGCTTCCGATCGGCGTGCCGCGAACCTGATTTGCGAGGCTTCCCACGTTGGCGCTGTAGGACCACGGCACGATGGCCATCTTGGAATAGGTCGGCACTTGGGTGTCGGAGACCAGGAGGTCGATCAGCATGTTGCTGGCATCGATCAAGTCGCCGATCTTGTCGGTGGTGCAGTTCTTGCCTTCCCAGTTGCAGCCGGTGGGCCGCATCGATCCCGTGACGTCGATCGAGAGCGACACCTCGAGGTCTCTGGACGATCGGGTGACTTCCGACAGCACCGATGAACGGATGTCCTTGATGCCGACGAGTTGCACAAAGTAGGTCGGCACCGAGATGTACCCGATGATCGTCAGCTTGCCGGCGTTCACGTCCGGCGTCGCGGATTCAACGACCGCCGTCACCGACGCGTCGCCGATGCGCTCGGTCAGAAGACCCTGTGCCTCGATCTTGAGCGAGTCGGCGGTTACGCCGGCCTGGCCGACCTTCGCCTGCAGCGCCAATGCCGCGCTGTCGACCGCGATCTGCGCTCGGGTCCGGGCCTGCTGGACGCGGGTGAAGTCCACCACGGCGCCGGCGGCGGCGATCAGGACGATGGCGATGAGGGCAAAGAAGATCGCGAAGACCCCTCGCTCGTCCTTGCGGAAGCGTTTTAGGAGGTCTGTGACGCGCTGCATTTTCCGGATTCCGGGAGCCCCAAGGCCCCCGAGAATGCCGGAAATTCCTAACTAAAGAACAATCACCTTGGCGCCAATTTTCACGCGCTCATAAAGGTCGATCACGTCGTCATTGACCATCCGGATGCAGCCCGAACTGACATCGCCGCCGATCGTCCAGGGCTCGTTGGTGCCGTGGATGCGGTAGAGCGTAGAGCCGAGGTAGAGGGCGCGGGCGCCGAGCGGGTTCTTGACGCCGCCGGGCATGTAGTCGGGCAGATCGGGGCGGCGCTGCTTCATCTCGGCTGGAGGGGTCCAGCCGGGCCATTCTGCCTTGCGGCTGACCTTGTGAGTACCGCTCCACTCGAAGCCTTCCTTGGCGGTGCCGATGCCGTAGCGCAGTGCCTTGCCCTTGCCGAGCACGAGGTAGAGGAACTTCTCGCCGGTGTTGACGACGATCGTTCCGGCCGCTTGCTCGGTCTTGAAGGGGACCACCTGGCGCATGAATTTGGGGTCGAGCCGAACCTTCTTGGTGGTGCTCGAGCGCAGCTGCAGGAAGTTGAGCGGCGTGCCGCTGGTCAATGTGATGCCCGGCGGCGGTGCGAAGAAATTGCTTCCGGCGAGGGCAGGGGAAAGTGAAGCGGCAACGAGGGCGGTGGCCAGAAACGCGGCCTTAATCCAGCGCGACATGACAAGTGTCCCGGTGCGAGTTACTGATCGGTAGGCTTACCTAAGGGTAGCTTCGAACAGCGAACGGTGCGTGAAGCCGCATGGTTAAGTGTTCGGGCCGACTTATGGTTTCGCGGAGGTAAAGATGGAGCGCTGCGGCTGGGCGGGGACCGATCCCGAAAATGTCCGCTATCACGACGAAGAGTGGGGGCGGCCGGTCACCGACGACAACAGGCTGTTCGAGAAGCTGTGCCTCGAGGGCTTTCAGTCGGGCCTGAGCTGGCTGACGATCCTCAAGAAGCGACCGCAGTTCAGAAAGCAGTTCAAGAACTTCGATCCAGTCAAGGTTGCGAAGATGACCGGGGCGGACGTCGAGCGGCTGCTGCAGGACGCCGGCATCATCCGCCATCGCGGCAAGATTGAGTCGACGATCAACAATGCAAGCCGCGCCCTGGCGCTACAGAAGGAGTTCGGCAGCCTCGCCGCCTACATCTGGCGGTTCGAGCCGACGCCGGAGCCAGCACCGACGATCGGCGGTTCGCTGCCGGCGCAGACTGCGGCGTCAGTCGCGCTCAGCAAGGATCTGCGCAAGCGCGGCTTCAGCTTCGTCGGCCCTACCACGGTCTATGCCTTCATGCAGGCGATGGGGCTGGTCAACGACCACTATGCACATTGCGATTGCCGCAAGGTGTGCGAGGCGGAGCGCAAGAAGCTCAAGCGCCCGAGCAGAACGGAGGCCACGACGTGACAGACTACGATTTTGCCAGTGCGTTCGACCTCACGGGCAAGGTGGTCGTGATCACGGGCGCGGCCGGCGGCATCGGCCAGGCGATGGTGCGGGCCTTCGGCGAACGCGGCGCGCATCTCGCCCTCGTCGACCGCTCGTCCGAGAACGAGACGCTGGCCCGGCAGCTTGGTGCGCCGCACCGGGCCTGGACCTTCGATATCTCCGATGCCGATGCGATCGCGGCTTTCGCGACGGAATGCGAGGCGCATTTCGGGCGCATCGACGTGCTGGTGAACAATGCCGGCATCGGCATCCTGGCGCCGGCGGAAGACCTGCCGGTCGACGCCTGGGACACGACCATGACGATCAATCTGCGGGCGCCCTATCTGTTTGCCCGAGCCTGCGCGCCGGCCATGTTCAGGAATGGCTGGGGCAGGGTCGTCACCATCGCTTCGCAGGCGGGGATCGTCGGCATCGCCGAGCATGTCGCCTACAGCGCGAGCAAGGCGGGGCTGATCGGCATGACCAACTGCCTCGCCCTCGAATGGGGGCCACGCGGCATCACCGCCAACTGCATTTCGCCCACCGTGGTCGAGACCGAGCTCGCCAAGGTGGGCTGGTCGGGCGAGAAGGGCGTGCGCGCCAGGCAGGAGATTCCGACGCGCCGGTTTGCGCAGCCCGATGAGATTGCGCTGGCCGCGCTCTATCTCGCCAGCGACGCAGCACAGATGGTCAATGGCGCAAATCTCGTCGTCGATGGCGGCTACACCATTCGCTGACGCAAGGAGGGAAGGTTGACGCAATCACTCAAGGGCAAAGTGGCACTGGTCACCGGCGCCAGCTCGGGCATCGGCCTCGCATCGGCGCGCGCGCTGGCCGCGGAAGGCGTACGCCTCGCGCTCGTCGCCCGCTCGGCCGACAGGCTCGAGGAGGCGCGGGCGGAGCTCGGCGGCGAGACGCTGGCCATTCCCTCAGACATGACGCAGCCGGCGGATGTCGACGCCATGGTGGCGACGGCCATGGCGCATTTCGGACGGATCGATATCCTGTTTGCCAACGCCGGAGCCTACGTGCCCGGCAATGCCGCGGACGGCGATCCCGATGCCTGGGACAAGATGATCCAGCTCAACGTCAGCTCGGTGTTTCGTGCAGTGCGCGCGGTCCTGCCCGGAATGATCGAGCGACGCAGCGGCGATATTGTCGTGACCAGCTCGGTGTCGGGTCATCAGGCGATCCATTGGGAGCCGGTCTACAGTGCCACCAAGCACGCGGTGCAGTCCTTCGTGCATGGCGTGCGCCGGCAGGTGGGGCCGCACAATGTGCGCATCGGATCGCTGGCCCCGGGAATCGTGCTCAACGGCCTGTGGGGCATGACCGATCCCGAGGAGATCGAGCGCCGCGTGGCCGCACATGGCGGTCTTCGCAACGAGGATGTCGCCGACGCGCTGCTGTTCATGCTGACGCGTCCGCCACACGCCACGGTGCGCGATTTGGTCCTGCTGCCGCAGAATCAGGACATCTGACGCCAAGAGGCCGCCACCCGGTGGGTGACGGCCCCGTCTGGATTACTGGTGATCCCAGTGTTTCCGGCTCGGCTCGATCGGGCTCAGGCCGATGTCGCGTCGCATATAGGTGTCGGTGGGCGGTGAGCCTCGCGTCCTTTCGGGCCATTGCGAAAGAACGGCTGACAGCAGCCGGCCGACGACATTGCGGTCCCGGCGGGCGATGGAGGGGACGAGGCTTCCGTAGGAAGTGTTCGACAGAGACATTTGTGCGTGCCGGGCGCGTTGGCGCCGGCTCCCTTTGGGTTGGTTGAGGTTGGTTTGCTGTTGCGGAGACCGGTACGGGACGCCGGAGTCAGTGAGACTCAGAACGGACTCGAACCGGCGGTGGCGTTAGCAGTGGCTTGGAAGAGAAGGGACGAAGGTGGCGCGGAGGCCAGGAGAGCCGTCAGGCTCGGTTCATTCCCCAAGGCGCGACACAGCCACGTGCAAAAGCGGTAACAACGCGTGCAGTCATTAGGCTTTCCTTCCGTGGTTCGTGTTGCGATGGCGCGCTGATAAGACGCCGCCCGCCGATCCGCAAGCGGAATCTGCGTCAGGCTGCCGCAGTGTCACCAATGTTGCCGGCACGCCACACCTTTGCTTGTCTCGTTTTGCCGATTCCGTTAGGAACGGCGCACGTTTGGGACCCCCTTTGAAATGGCCGACCGGAATTCGCTGATCGAAGCGCGCCTGCCCCGTGGTTTTGAGGACCGCGCACCGGCCGATATCGCGGCCGTCGATCGCATGATCGCGACCATCAAGACGGTCTATGAGCGCTACGGCTTCGACCCGGTCGAAACCCCGTTGCTCGAGTACACCGAAACGCTCGGCAAATTCCTGCCCGACACCGACCGGCCCAATGCCGGCGTGTTCTCGCTGCAGGACGACGACGAGCAGTGGATGAGCCTGCGCTACGACCTCACGGCGCCGCTCGCCCGCTATTTCGCCCAGAACTACGACCGGTTGCCCAAGCCGTTCCGCAGCTATCGCGCCGGCTATGTGTTCCGCAACGAGAAGCCCGGTCCCGGCCGCTTCCGCCAGTTCATGCAGTTCGACGCCGACACGGTGGGCGCCGCGGGTCCCGAGGCGGATGCCGAGATGTGCATGATGATGGCCGACACCATGGACGCGCTGGGGCTCGGCGGGAGATACGTGGTCAAGGCGAACAATCGCAAAGTGCTCGACGGCGTGCTGGCAAGCGCGGACGTTGCCGACGAAGGGCAGAAGCTTGCCGTACTGCGCGCCATCGACAAGCTCGACAAGTTCGGCGCAGATGGCGTCGAACTGCTGCTGGGCGAGGGCCGCAAGGACGAAAGTGGCGACTTCACCAAGGGCGCGGGGCTCAACGCCAACCAGCGCGGCATTGTGCTCGACTATATCGCGGGCAACCCGCCCGATGACAATCCGGGTGTGCAGGAACTCGGCGCCATGCGCGGCATGTTCGATGCGGCGGGCTACGGTCCGGATCGTATCCGCATCGAGCCGTCCGTCGTGCGCGGCCTCGAATACTACACCGGCCCGGTCTTCGAGATCGAACTGACATTCCAGGTGCCCAACGAGAAGGGGCAGCCGGTGGTGTTTGGCTCCGTCGGCGGCGGTGGCCGCTACGACGGGCTGGTGTCGCGTTTCCGCAGCGAGCCGGTGCCGGCGACGGGTTTCTCGATCGGCGTGTCGCGCCTTGCCAACGCGCTGAAGATGACCGGACTGCTCAGCGCCGAGGCGCCGACCGGCCCGGTGGTGATCCTGGTCCTCGACCGCGACGCCGACGCCGTCGCCGATTACCAGCGGATGACGAGCGAGCTGCGCCAGGCCGGCATTCGCGCCGAAATGTACCTGGGCTCCTCCGGCATGAATGCGCAGATGAAATATGCCGACCGGCGCAACGCCGCGGCAGCGGTGATCGTCGGATCGAACGAGCGCGCCGAAGGCAAGGTCACGATCAAGGACCTCGCCGCCGGTGCCGAAGCGGCCAAGGCGATCAAGGACAACGCCGAGTACAAAGCGGCCAAGGTCGGGCAGTCGGTCGTGGCCCGCGCCGACCTCGTTGCCGAGCTCTCCAAAATCCCCTCGATCGCACGCATGCGGAGCGGTGCCTGATGGCAAAGTCCCCGGGGGAACGCCGCGCCGCAATGGTCCGCCTCGTCGAGTCGCGGACGGTGACGCGCGTCGCTCCGCCGCTGCTCTTGCCCGCCGGTCCTTATCTCGATCTTGCTGGCGAGGAGTTTGGTCGGCAGTTGCTGCTGACCACGGCCAACAACGGCATCGAGTACTGCCTGCGTCCTGACTTCACGCTGCCGATCGCCAAGTCCTATCTGGATGACGGCATGCTCGGCGTGCCGGGCGCCTACACCTATCTCGGACCGATCTTCCGGCAGGAAAACGGCGTTCCGGTCGAGTACGACCAGGCCGGCCTCGAGCTGCTCGGCCAGCCCGATGCCGATTCGGCGCTCGACCAGGTGCTGACCTTTGCCCGCTGGGCGCTCGCCATCTACGACGTGACCGCACCCAATGTGCGCATCGGCGGCGTCGGCCTGTTCGAGTCGTTCCTCGCCGCCATGGGGATTGCGCCACAGTGGCAGCAGCGCATCCGCCACCGCTTCGGCCACCCGCACGCCATGCAGCGGCTGATGGAGCGGCTGGCGCAGCGCAGCGATGCCGTGGCCGGGTCGAGCCCCGATGCGCGCGAGACGATCATCGAGATCGTCACCGACAATATGCTGCAGTCCGGCCTGAGCCTTGTCGGCTCGCGCCAGCCCGAGGAAATCGCCGACCGCTACATCGAGAAACAGGCCCTCGATGCGACGCCGGTGCCCGAGGAGATGGTGGCCCTGCTGGTCGACTACCTCTCGGTTGTCGACACGCCTGGCCGCGCCTTCGACAGCATCTGGAAGATGGCGAGCGGCGCCGGCCTCGACATCGAGGAGCCGCTGATGACGGTGCGCAATCATGCAGCCGCGCTGACTGCGCTGTCGCCCAAGGCTGAAGTCGTGTTCGACGCGAGCTTCTCGCCGCGGCTCGACTACTACACGGGCGTGGTGTTCGAGATGACCGGCCGGCACGGCGAGGTGCTGGCGTCGGGCGGCGAGTACGACCGCCTCCTCAACCGGCTGGGCGCGACCGAGCCGGTGACGGCGTCCGGTTGCGCGCTGTGGACCGATCGACTGGAAGCGGAAGCGGGGTTGCTCGAATGAACGAAGAGCAGCTCATTCTCGCGGTTCCCTCCAAGGGCCGCCTCGAGGAGGAAACGCGCCGCGTCTTCGGCGAGTCGCGCCTGCCCATCGCCCGGCCGGGCGGGGCCCGCTCCTATGTCGGCTCGATCAAGAACCAGCCGCAGGTGTCGGTGCGCTTCTATCCGGCGGCCGAGATCGCGCGCGAATTGATCATGGGCGCCATCGATATCGGCGTGACCGGCTCCGACCTTATCCACGAGGCGGCCGAGAACGGCGAAGAGAACGTCGTATTCGTCAAGCCGCTCGACTTCGGCCAGGCCGATGTGGTGGTGGCGGTCCCCGATGCGTGGATCGATGTCACGCAGATGTCCGACCTCGCCGATGTCGCATCGGACTTCCGCAGCCGCCATGGCCGCTGGCTGCGCATCGCGACCAAATACGTCCACCTCACCCGCAAGTTCTTTGCCGACCACGGCATCGCCGAGTACCGGATCGTCGAAAGCGCCGGGGCGACGGAGGTATCGCCCGCGGCGGGCGCCGCAGACCTCATCGTCGACATCACCTCGTCGGGAGAGACGCTGGCGGCCAATGCGCTGCGCATTCTCGAGGATGGGCTGATCATGAAGTCCGAGGCGAACCTGATCGTCAGCAAAGGCGCCGACTGGACGCCGATGAAGAAGGCCCAGCTCGAGGCGCTGCTCTCGATCATGGGCGGCATCCCGCCGGGGATCAGTACGCAACTCTAGCCGGTGGGCTATAAGGCCGGGAAACCAGCATCTTCGGGCGATTCGCTTGGCCGAAATCGAACTCACGATCCTGATGCCGTGCCTCAACGAGGCCGAGACGCTCGCGGTGTGCATCCGCAAGGCGCGGGGCTTCCTCGACCGCACCGGCATTTCGGGCGAGGTGGTGATTGCCGATAACGGCTCGACCGACGGCAGCCAGCAGATCGCCGAAGCGGAAGGCGCGCGTGTGGTTCCGGTGGCCTTGCGCGGCTATGGCGCGGCGCTCGGCGCGGGGATCGAGGCCGCCCACGGCCGCTTCGTCATCATGGGCGACGCCGACGACAGCTACGACTTCGCCAATCTCGACGCGTTCGTCGCCGCACTGCGCGCCGGCAACCAGCTGGTGATGGGCAATCGCTTCACGGGCGGCATCGCGCCCGGCGCCATGCCCTGGCACCATAAGTATATCGGCAACCCGGTGCTGAGCTTCATCGGCCGGCTGTTCTTCGGCAGCAAGGCGTCGGACTTCCATTGCGGGCTGCGCGGTTTCGATCGGGCGGCCATCCTCGGGCTCAATCTGCGCACCTCTGGAATGGAGTTCGCCTCCGAGATGCTGGTAAAGGCGACGCTGTCAGGGCTGCGCGTCGCCGAGGTCCCGACCACGCTCAAGAAGGACGGGCGCAGCCGCCCGCCGCATTTGCGCTCGTTCCGCGACGGCTGGCGGCATCTGCGCTTCCTGCTGCTGTTCTCGCCGCGCTGGCTGTTCCTCTATCCAGGACTGGTGCTGCTGGCCGTCGGGCTGTTCCTCGGCGCGCTGCTGATCCGCGGACCGTTGAACCTGACGCCGACCGTGGTGCTCGATCTCCACACATTCCTGGTGGGCGCGATGTGCATCCTGCTCGGGATGCAGGGGATCAGCTTTGCGGTGATCGGCCGAAGGTTCGCCTCGCACTATGGCTTCATCCCGCGTTCGCGCACCTTCGACGGATTGCTCGAGGCATTGACGCTGGAGCGCGTGCTGCTGTTTGCAGCGCTGCTGGTGCTGATCGGGGTCGTGGCGCTCGGCTGGGGCTTCACGCAATGGGCGGAACGCGGCTTCGGGCCGCTGCCGCTGAGCTCAACGATGCGGGCGATGATCCTTGCGGTCACGATGATCGTCGCCGGGCTGCAACTGGCGATGTCGGCCTTCATGGGCTCGATGATCGACATCCCGCTGGCCGAGCGCCGGGTGAGCGAAGTGCCGCGCGAGGACTGGATGGTCCGCCGCGCCGAGGACCGCCAGTGATGCTCGATCCATTGGTGCTGCTGGCGCTCGGTGGTGCCGGACTGCTGGCGGGCTTCGTCGACGCGATCGCGGGCGGGGGCGGTCTGATCGCGCTGCCGGCGCTGCTCGCGGCGGGGGTTCCCCCGGTCGCCGCGCTGGGCACCAACAAGGTGCAGTCGGTGATCGGCACCGGCATGGCGGCGCTGACCTATTGGCGCAAGGGCTTCGTGTCGCTGCGCAGCGTGCTGCTGGCCGTCGTCTGCGCCTCGGTCGCGGCCTTCGCCGGCGCTCTGATCGTCAAGCAGGTCGACACCTCGACGTTGAGCGTGGCGGTCCCCCTCGCGCTGGTCCCGGTCGCCCTCTACTTCCTTCTGGCGCCTCGGCTCAGCGACGAGGATCGCCACGCCCGTCTGGCCTTTGCGACCTTCGTGCCTGTGATGGCAGCCATCGTCGGATTCTATGACGGCGGACTCGGACCGGGGACGGGCTCCTTTCTCACCATGGGCTTTGTAGCGCTGTTCGGCCTGGGGCTGACCCGGGCGGCGGGCCACACCAAAGTCGTGAACCTTGCCTCCAACCTCGGCGCGCTGGCGCTGTTCATCCCGTCCGGCGACGTGGTGTGGGTGGCTGCCGGTGCGATGGCCGTCGGGCAGCTGATCGGCGGCTATCTCGGCGCGCTGACCGGCATCCGCTTCGGCGCCAAGCTCATCCGGCCGCTGGTCGTGGTGATCTCCCTGATCCTCGCGATCAAGCTGCTGTTCTTCCGCTAGGGCTTCGGGCTTGGTCTGACGCTTGAAGTGGTGGTGAGAACCCTCGACACCTACGAGGGACCAAATGAAACGGGCGCCGGTGTTGCCACCGGCGCCCTGATCTCTCGTCCGTGACTGGGAAGTCTGGACGAAGCTGGTTGGCTGACGCCTTAGAAGTCCATGCCGCCCATGCCGCCCATGCCGCCGCCGCCCGGCATGGCCGGGGGAGCGTCCTTGGGGAGCTCGGCAATCATGGCTTCGGTGGTGATCAGCAGCGAGGCGACCGAGGCCGCATCCTGCAGGGCCGTGCGCACGACCTTCACCGGGTCGACGATGCCCATCTGGATCATGTCGCCATATTCGCCGGTCTGGGCGTTGTAGCCGAAGTTGGCCGAACCGTTCTCGAGGATCTTGCCGACCACGACCGAGCCTTCGTCGCCCGCATTGTTGGCGATCTGACGGACCGGCTCCTGGAGCGCGCGCTTGACCAGGTTCACACCGGCCTGCTGGTCGGCATTGGCGCCCTTGACCGAGATCGAGTGCGACGCGCGCAGCAGCGCAACGCCGCCGCCCGGCACGATGCCTTCTTCAACCGCGGCACGGGTGGCGTTCAGCGCGTCGTCGACGCGGTCCTTGCGCTCCTTCACCTCGACTTCGGTCGAGCCGCCAACCTTGATCACGGCGACGCCGCCGGCGAGCTTGGCAAGACGCTCCTGCAGCTTCTCGCGGTCGTAGTCCGAGGTGGTCTCCTCGATCTGCGCCTTGATCTGCGCAACGCGGCCGGCGATGTCGTCCTTGGAACCGGCGCCATCGACGATGGTGGTGGTTTCCTTGGCGATCTCGACGCGCTTGGCGGTGCCCAGCATGTCCAGCGTCACGTTCTCGAGCTTGATGCCGAGGTCTTCCGAGATCACCTGGCCGCCCGTCAGGGTGGCGATGTCCTCGAGCATGGCCTTGCGGCGGTCACCGAAGCCCGGCGCCTTGACGGCCGCGACCTTGAGGCCGCCGCGGAGGCGGTTGACCACGAGGGTCGGCAGCGCCTCGCCATCGACGTCTTCGGCGATGATGAGCAGCGGACGCTGGCTCTGCACCACGGCTTCGAGGATCGGCAGGAGGGCCTGGAGGTTCGACAGCTTCTTCTCGTGGAGCAGGATCACCGGCTCTTCGAGGGTCGCGGTCATCTTCTCGGCATTGGTGACGAAGTAGGGGCTGAGGTAGCCACGGTCGAACTGCATGCCTTCGACGACGTCGAGTTCGGTCTCGGCGGTCTTGGCTTCCTCGACGGTGATCACGCCCTCATTGCCGACCTTCTGCATCGCGTTCGCGATCATCTCGCCGATCGCGGTCTCGCCGTTGGCGGAGATCGTGCCGACCTGGGCGACTTCGGAGTTCGACGAAATGGTCTTCTTGGCCTTGCCGAGATTGTCGACGACTTCGGCGACGGCAAGGTCGATGCCGCGCTTGAGATCCATCGGGTTCATGCCGGCGGCAACGAGCTTGATGCCTTCGTTGACTATGGCCTGGCCGAGAACGGTCGCGGTCGTGGTGCCGTCACCGGCGATGTCGTTGGTCTTGGACGCAACAGCGCGCAGCATCTGGGCGCCCATGTTTTCGAACTTGTCGTCGAGTTCGATTTCCTTGGCGACGGTGACGCCGTCCTTGGTGATGCGCGGGGCACCAAACGACTTGTCGATCACGACATTGCGGCCCTTGGGGCCGAGGGTGACCTTCACCGCATTGGCGAGGATGTTGACGCCACGCACCATCTTGTCGCGGGCATCGGTCGAGAACTTTACGTCTTTAGCAGCCATTGGAGGCGCTCCTTTGGGTTAGGGACAGTCAGGAATGCGCCGGCAATCAGCCGATCACGCCCATGATGTCGGTTTCCTTCATGATGAGCAGGTCCTTGCCATCGAGCTTGACCTCGGTGCCGCTCCACTTGCCGAACAGCACGCGGTCGCCAACCTTGACGTCGAGGGCAACGATCTTGCCGCTCTCGTCACGGGCGCCCGGGCCCACGGCCTCGATCACGCCCTCGGAGGGCTTTTCCTTGGCGCTGTCGGGGATGATGATGCCGCCAGCGGTCTTTTCCTCGCTGTCGACACGGCGGACGACCACGCGGTCGTGCAGGGGACGGAATGCCATGATTTTCCTCTGGAATCCTATGAAACTTGGCCCCGTTAGCACTCCAGGATAGAGAGTGCTAGCAGTTGGCTGGGGATATAGGAGGGGGGCAAAATCGAGTCAAGGCGCGGCTGGTGAAGAGTTAATGACGGCCGCGGAACGAAGCGGCGCTCTTGCGGATTGTCGAGCGAGCGTCGTAGTTGGGGCACCCCGTAAAGCCGGATAAAGAATTGACGATCGAGCTCGACCCGAAGTCCTTGCCTGTGCAGCAGCTCTGGAGTTCGCCACAACTGGCGGTCATCGTTCCGACCTTCAACGAGCGCGACAATGTCGTCTCGCTGTTCGAGCTCGTGAGCCAGGCGATGGGGGAAATCCCCTTCGAATTCATCGTCGTCGACGACAATTCGCCCGACGGCACTGCCGCCGTGGTCAAGGAACTGGCGCGCCGCCACGCCAATGTGCGCTGCATCCACCGCATCGGCCGGCGTGGCCTCAGCTCGGCGGTGATCGAGGGCATTTCGGCGTCCGCGGCGCCATATTTCGCCGTCATCGACGCCGACCACCAGCATGATGAGCGGGTTCTGCCGCAGATGCTCGAGAAGGCGCTGGCCGGCGACGACATCGTCATCGGGACGCGCTACGCCAAGGGCGGCACCGCCGGCGAGGGCCTGAGCAAGGCGCGCGAGGCCGGCAGCCGGCTTGCCACCAGGCTCTCCGACCTCGTGACCGGACAGCCCATTTCCGACCCGATGAGCGGCTTTTTCCTGATGCGCCGCGAAATTTTCGACGAGATCGCGCCGTCGCTGAGCAATGAAGGCTTCAAGATCCTGCTCGACATCATCGTGTCGGCCCGCCGCGCCCGCTCGCGCCACGGCAAGGAGCTGCGCGTCGGCGAGGTGCCCTACACCTTCCGTCCGCGCCACGCCGGCGAGAGCAAGATGAGCTCGATCGTTGTGGTGCAGTTCCTCGGCCTCGTGCTGAGCAAGCTGACCGGCGGCCTGCTGCCCGCGAGCTTCCTGCTGTTCGGCCTGGTGGGCGGCCTGGGCGTGTTCGTCCATATGGGGACGCTGTGGGCGACGACCGCCCTGAGCTTCAACTTCTTCTGGGCCCAGACCATCGCGACGATCGTCGCCATGACCTTCAACTTCATCCTCAACAACGAGCTGACCTACGCCAACAAGAAGCTGCGCGGCTGGCGGTATCTGACCGGCCTGTTCACCTTCTATGCCGTCTGCTCGTTCGGCGCGATCGCCAACATCTCGGTGGCGAGCTGGATTTACACGCTCGATCGCGACATCTGGATCGCGGGCATTGCGGGCGTGCTGATGAGCGTTGTGTTCAACTACTCGGTGACGAAGGTCTTCACATGGCGGTAAGCGCGGAACTCGAAATCAGGCTCCGCCGCGTCGGTGGCGTCGGGCCGAACACCAAATGGGATTGGTCGCTCGTCGACGCCCAAGGCAATGTGGTGAAGAAGGGCTCCGCGCTTGGCGAGGAGGCCAAGGCCTTCGCGACCGCGAGGAAGGCCCGCGAAAAGCTGGCGCAGGGTTAGGCCGGCCCGGCAACTAGGCCGTCCGCTTGGTGTCCATCTCGGCCCAGGCCTGGCGCTTGCGATAGATCGTCGAGGGGCTGAGCTCGAGGGCGGCGGCGGCCATGGCGACGTTGCCGGCGAACTGCTGGATGGCGTCCTCGATGATGCGCTGCTCCTGCCGCCACATCGGCATCACGAGGTCGCGCATGCTGGGAATGCTGGGGCTAGGCAACTCGACGATGGTGGCGGTTTCGGGCTCGGGGCAGCTGCGCGTGAGGCAGCGGGTCTTGCCGTGCCGACGGGCGAGTTCGCCGATGAGCCGCGTCAGCGCCGCGCCGGAAATGGCCTTGCCGATGCAGTCATGGGCGCCGGCCCGCATGGCGGCGAGCGCCACCGAGATGCCGGCATCTTCCGACAGGATGATGAGAAGCGCTCCCGAGGCGGCGCGGGCGAGCCGGTTGATCCGCTCGTCGGTCTCGGCACCCAGGTCGCCGATGGCTTCGAGGTCGGCGAGCACGGCGTCGAACGCCGAATTGCGCATCAGCTCGACCGCGGGGCGGCCAGCCGTGACATCGACCATCACAGGTGTCTGCGGGAACTCCTCCGCCAGCGACGGCGCGAGACGCTGTTGCAGGTCGCGGCGGCTTTCGATCAGCAGCAGCCGGGCGGGAAGTTCGGTGTCGATGATGCTCGTATCCGGCATGGGATTCGGGCCTGTTGCCTTACGCTTGACTCGTCGAGCAATGTTGGCGGGTTAGGGTAAATATTCCGTTTTGACCGTCCCGGCCCGCGCCCTATGCTGGCCGCACACCACGCGAATCTCACTCAGGGAAGCGGCAGCCTTGCAGGCCCTCGTCTATGTCTTCATTGCGCTTTCCGCGCTTGGCGTGGCCGCCGCCGCCTATTTCGGACTGACATTTACCCCCATCGAGGCGGTGACGATTGCAGTCGCCTTCGGGTGCCTCGCGGTGCTGCTCGTCGAACGGCAGATCCGCCGAAGGGCGGAGCAAAGGCTCGAAAAGGCGGTGGAAGATCTGTCGCGACTGCTGTCGACGGATGCGCAGGCGGGCTCGGTGCTGAGCCAGCGCGTCAATGCGCTCACCGAGGTGCGCCCGGGACCGCGCCTCACCGCGATCGAATCCGATCTGGCCGTGCTCGGCGCGGTGGTGCGGCAGGTGACCGAGACGGTGGCCGAACTCGAGGAACGCCGCCGCATCGGCGACGAGGAAAAATCACCGCCGCTGCCGACCGAGCCCGATCCCGACAGCATGCCCGAGCCGGTGATCCCGCTCGAAATGCTGCGCCAGGCGGTGGAGGACAAGCGCATCGTCTTCCACATCGAGCCGATCGTGACGCTGCCGCAGCGCAAGCCGCATTCCTATGACCTCGTGCCGCGCCTGGTGCTGGAGGACGGCGAACTGGCCGACCGGCCCGACTTCATGCCGCGCCACGGCGGGGAGGATGTCGTGGCGCGGCTCGAGGCCGACGGCGTCGATGAGGCGGTGGTGATCGCCCGGCGCTCGCGCACCACGGGCGCCCCGATTACGCTGCATGTGCCGCTGTCGCGGGCGACGCTGGGGAGCGCCAAGGCGGTGGATCTGATCCTCGCCGCGCTCGACGCCAACCGCGCCATCGCGCCGTCGCTGCTGTTTGTCATCGCGCAGAACGAGTTCAAGGCGTCGTCGGCCAAGGAGCGTGCGTCGCTCGCGGCGATCGGCAAGATGGGCGTCGGCCTGTCGATGAGCGGCGCCACCTCGCTGCGCGTCGACTATGCCGAGCTGCAGGGGCTGGGTTTCAAGGCGCTGCGCGTCGACGCCACGCGGTTCCTGCGCTCGCCCGAGACCTTCACCGATTTCCACGCGCAGGACATCGCCTCCTATGGCCGCCGCTTCGGCATTGACCTGGTGGCGACGGGGATCATCGACGAGCAGCAATTGCTGCAGGTGTTCGAGGACGGCGTGACGCTGGTGCAGGGGCCGCATATCGCCGGCCCCGGTCCGGTGCGGCCCGACCTGCAGCTGGATCGCCCGGCGCAGATCGCCCGCGCAGGAGTGTAGCCGTGTCGACGCTGTCCGAAATCGCCGGCAACTACGACGCCGTGCTCTCCGATGTGTGGGGCGTGGTGCACAACGGCATCGCTGCGCATCCGAGCGCCGTCGACGCGCTGCTGCGCTTCCGCCAGGGCGGGGGCAGGGTGGTGCTGATCACCAATGCGCCGCGTCCGTCGCCGCCCATCGTCGACATGCTCGACCGGCTCCACGTGCCGCGCGACGCCTATGATTCGATCGTCTCGTCCGGCGATGTGACGCGCGCCATGCTGACGCCTTATCGCGGGCAGACGCTGCATTATGTCGGCCCGGTGGGCGAAAATGACGGGCTGTTCGAGGGCCTCGACATCACGCTGGGGCCGGCCGAGGAGGCGAGGGCCGTCATCGTCACCGACCTCGACAATGACGACCAGACGCCCGACGATTACAACGACCGCATCACGCTGTGGCTGAAGCGCAAGCTGCCCATGGTATGCGCCAATCCCGACCGCGTGGTCGAGCATGGCGAGCAGTTGATCTATTGCGGCGGCGCGCTGGCCGACCTCTACGAAGCGCGCGGCGGCATGATCCGGATGGCGGGCAAGCCCTATCGGCCGATCTATGACGAGGCGTTGCGGCGGGCCGAGATGGCGGCCGGCCGGACAGTCGAGCGCAGCCGCATCCTCGCCATCGGCGACAGCGTGCGCACCGACGCGATCGGCGCCGCCAATGCCGGGCTCGACCTGCTGTTCATCACCGGCTCCATCCACGCCGCCGAACTCGACGCCTTCGGCAATCCCGACCCGCAGGCGGTGCGCGACCTGGTGGCGCCGAGCGGGGCGCGGCTCAGGGCCTTCATGCCGCGGCTTGCGTGGTAAGGCGCCCGGCGCGATATAGCGGCCAGTTGTCTCTCAGGGTTTCTCCGTGACAAGTTTCTATCGGCTCGACGGGCTCGACAAAGTGCCCGAGGCGCTCAGGGGCGCCTTTGTTGCCATCGGTTCGTTCGACGGCGTGCACCGCGGCCACCAGGCGGTGCTGGCGCGACTCAAGGAGCAGGCGCGGGCGCGCGGCGTGCCCGCCGTGATGCTGACCTTCGAGCCGCATCCGCGCGACGTGTTCGCGCCGGCGCCATTCATGTTTCGGCTCACGCCGCCCGACATCAAGGCGCGTCTCGCGGCGGCGCTGGGGCTCGACGGCATCGTGCTGATGCCGTTCAGCCGCGACCTCAGCATGGTGGAGGCCGAGGACTTCGTCGCGCGCTTCCTCGTCAGGGCGCTGCGCGTGTCGGGCGTGGCGGTGGGCGCCGATTTCCATTTCGGCCACAATCGGCGCGGCACGCCCGATTTCCTGCGCGCCGCGGGGCAGGTGCACGGCTTTGCCGTCGATATCCTCGATCTGCTGCCCGAGGGGGCGGAGCCGGTGTCGTCCTCGCGCATCCGCGCCGCGCTGACGGCGGGCGAGGTCAGCGCCGCCAACGGCATGCTGGGCTACCACTGGTTCTTCGGCGGCGAGGTGATCAAGGGCGACCAGCGCGGCCGCACGCTCGGTTTTCCCACGGCAAATATTGCCACCGCCTCGACTTTCGCGCTGGCGCAGGGCGTCTACGCAGTGCGGGCGCGGCTGGGCGAGAAGCTGCTCGACGGCGTCGCCGCCTATGGCAAGCCGATGTTCAACAACGAGCTGCCGCCGTTCGAGACCTATCTGTTCGATTTCGACGCGGACATCTATGGCCGCCATCTCGAAGTGGCGCTGATCGGGCATATCCGGGGGCAGGAGAAGTTCGGCGGTCTCGAGGAGCTGATCGCGGCCATGACCCGCGACAAGCTCAACGCCAAGGACGCCCTGGCGCAGTGCGGCGCGTTCGGCGACCTCGACCGGAAGCTGGGGTTTTTCGCCTAGATTTGCAAATCCGCGGGCTTTGTCGCTAAAAGGCCCGCACTTCCGCCTTCAGAGCCCAAAATGAACGATACGCAAAAGGCCGCGGCCGAGGCCGACTACTCCTCGACCCTGTTCCTGCCCGAGACCAATTTCCCCATGCGCGCCGGCCTGCCGGATCGCGAGCCGACCTGGCTCCAGCGCTGGGAGGAGATGGACATTTACGGGCTGCAGCGGGCGCGGGCGCAGGGCAAGCCGCTGTTTACGCTGCATGACGGCCCGCCCTATGCGAACGGCAACATCCATATCGGCCACGCGCTCAACAAAATCCTCAAGGACCTCGTGACGCGGTCCAAATCGATGCTCGGCTACAACTCGGCCTATGTGCCGGGCTGGGACTGCCACGGCCTGCCCATCGAATGGAAGATCGAGGAGCAGTACCGCGCCAAGGGGCAGGACAAGTCGCAGGTCGGGATCAACGAGTTCCGCGCCGAGTGCCGGACCTTCGCGCAGTACTGGGTGGATACCCAGCGCGAGGAGTTCAAGCGGCTGGGCGTCACCGGCGACTGGAACAATCCCTACCTCACGATGAGCTTCGACGCCGAGGCGCAGATCGCGCGCGAACTGCACAAGATCGCGATGTCGGGCCAGCTCTACCGCGGCAGTAAGCCCGTGATGTGGTCGGTGGTGGAGCGCACGGCGCTCGCCGAGGCCGAGATCGAATACCAGGACTACGAGTCCGACGCGATCTGGGTGAAGTTCCCCATCCATTCGGGCAACGGCGCCTTCGGCACCGGCACGTTCGAGGACATGAACGCGTCGGTCGTGATCTGGACCACGACGCCCTGGACGATCCCCGCCAACCGCGCCATTTCCTACTCGAGCAAGATCGCCTATGGCCTCTATGAGGTGACGGCGGCGCCCGAGGGCAATTGGGCGAGCAAGGGCGAGAAGTATGTACTCGCCGACAAGCTCGCCGCGGACACCTTCGCCAAGGCCAAGGTCGAGAGCTTCGTGCGCCTCGCCGATGCCGACATGTCCAAGGTCGTCTCATGCAAGCACCCGCTCAACGGCCTCGCCGGCGGCTACATGTTCGAGGTGCCGCTGCTCGATGGCGAGCACGTCACCGACGACGTCGGCACCGGCTTCGTCCACACCGCGCCGGGGCACGGCCTCGACGACTTCGGCATCTGGATGGATTCGGCGCGCCAGATCGGCGCGCTCGGCATCGATACCGCGATCCCCTATGTCGTCGACGATGCCGGCTTCTACACCAAGGAAGCGCCGGGCTTCGACGGTGCGCGCGTCATCGACGATGCGGGCAAGAAGGGCGATGCCAACAACAGCGTGATCGCGGCGCTCGCCGAGCGTGGTGCGATGATGGCGCGCGGGCGGCTCAAGCACCAGTACCCGCATTCGTGGCGGTCCAAGAAGCCGGTGATCTTCCGCAACACGCCGCAATGGTTCGTCTACATGGACCGCGACATCATGGGGAAGGCGGGCGACACGCTGCGCGCCCGCTCGCTCGCCGCCATCGATGCAACGACGTTCTATCCGGTGGCCGGGCAGAACCGGCTGCGCTCGATGATCGCCGAGCGCCCCGACTGGGTGCTCAGCCGCCAGCGCGCCTGGGGCGTGCCGATCGCGGTGTTCTACAATGTCGGGAGCAACGAGATCCTCAGGGACGAGGCGGTGAACCACCGCATCGGCCAGGCCTTCGAGGATGAAGGCGCCGACGCCTGGTTCAAGCCGGGCGCCAAGGAGCGTTTCCTCGGCAATGCCGTGCCGGATCCCGAGAACTGGACCAAGATCGACGACATCCTCGATGTGTGGTTCGAGAGCGGTACCACCCATAGCTGGGTGCTGCGCAATCCGCAGAAATGGCCGGACCTGCAGTTCCCCGCCGGCATGTATCTCGAGGGTTCCGACCAGCATCGCGGCTGGTTCCACTCCTCGCTGCTCGAGAGCTGCGCGACCAATGGCTACGCGCCCTATGCGAGCGTGCTGACGCACGGCTTCACCCTCGATGGCGAGGGCAAGAAGATGTCGAAATCGCTGGGCAACACCACCGCCCCGCAGGACGTGATCAAGCAGTTCGGCGCCGATATCCTCCGCCTCTGGGTGGCGCAGTCGGACTATGCCGACGATCTGCGCATCGGCAAGGACATCATCAACACCACGGTCGACAGCTACCGCAAGCTGCGCAACACGATGCGCTGGCTGCTCGGCAACCTCGCCCACTACAAGGCCGGCGAGGCGGTGGCCCATGCCGAGATGCCCGAGCTCGAGCGGCTGATCCTCAATCGGCTCTACGAGCTCGATGGGCTGGTCCGCGATGCCTACAACGACTACGACTACAAGCGGGTCGTGGCGGCGCTGAGCAACTTCATGAATGTCGAGCTCTCGGCGTTCTATTTCGACATCCGCAAGGACGCGCTCTACTGCGACCCGATCAGCTCGGTGCGTCGGCGGGCCTGCCTCACGGTGCTCGACAGCGTATTCGACTGCCTCACCGCCTGGCTGGCGCCGATTCTGGTGTTCACCATGGAGGAGTGCTGGCTGGAACGCCATTCCGGCGCGACGGAATCGGTGCATCTGCGCGAGTTCCCCAAGCTCCCGTCCGATTGGGCCGACAAGGCGCTGGCGACCAAGTGGGACGACATCAAGACCGTCCGCGGCTACGTGACCAAGGAGCTCGAGGTCGCCCGCCGCGACAAGCTCATCGGCTCCTCGCTGGAAGCTGCGCCCAAGGTGACGATCAGCGACGCGCAATTGTGGGATGCGGCGAGCTCGATCGACCTCGCCGAGATCGCCATCACCTCGGCGATCACGCTGGTTCGCGGCGACGCGGGCGGCGAGCCGGTGGCGGTCGAGTTCGCCAAGGCGACCGGCCTGCGCTGCGCCCGCTCATGGAAATACACCGACGATGTCGGCAGCGACCCGGACTATCCGGACCTGTCGGCCCGCGATGCGCAGGCGATGCGCGAGCGGGCTGCGGCGGGACTGGCGGCGTAGGATCGTGCGTGTGGCCGCCCCCTCATCCGCCCTTCGGCCGCTTGATCGGGCAGCCGCATGACCCGCCCGGGCATCGTGCTCTCCCTCATCCTCGGCATCGCGGCGTTTGCCGCCGACCGGCTGCACAAATATGTGCAGATGGACCTGATGCACTGGCCGGAGGGGCGGTTCGTGCCGGTGCTGCCGTTCCTCGACCTCGGCTTCGTCTACAACCGGGGCGTGTCGTTCGGGCTGCTCGGCTCGCTGCCCTTTCCGGTAGTGATCGGGGTGGTCACCGTGGCGCTGCTGGCGCTGATCGTGTGGTGGGCGCGGTCGACCTCGACGCTGGTGCGCGCGGGGCTCGCCATCTGCATCGGCGGGGCGGTGTCCAACGCGCTCGACCGCTGGCTGTTCGGCGCGGTGGCCGATTTCTTCTGGCTGCACTGGGGTGAGACGAGCTTCTTCGTGTTCAACGTGGCGGATGTCGCGATCAGCCTGGGTGTGTGTCTTTTGCTCCTCGATCTGACCGGAATCGCGCGCAAGCGCACCGCAAACCCGGCGTGAACGAATTGCTGCCAGAATCTGGCCTTAGGAGCCTGCCTCGGCTATAAGCCAGGGCCTTGCGGGGAAAAGGGAAGTTCGATGGCGTTTGAGTTGACCGGGCGGCGCACCGTCTCTGTGGCCGCGATCCTGCTCGTCGCCGCGGGTCTTTCCGCCTGCACCACCACTGAAGGCACCAACGCGTTCACCGATCTTGCCACCTTCGAGCGCGAGGTGATGACCTCGACCGCGCAGGGCGTGGGCCTCGTGCCCAAGGAAGAAAAGCCCGACCCGACCAATCCGCGCGGCGCGCTGGTGATGCCCAAATCGGGGCAGGCGCTGCCCGCGCCGACCGAGGAAACCGCGGTGGCCATGCTGCCCGAGGACTCCGACACCGTGAAGGTGGACAGCACCGGCCTCAGCGATGCCGACCTCGCCCGCGCCAAGCGCACCAAGGTCGTGTCGCTGGCAACGCCCGACGGCCGCCCGCTGACGGCGGCGGAACTGAAGGCGCTCACCGCCCGGATGAAGGAATTCCGGGTCAGCCGGGAGCGCTCGATCTACACGCCGCCCGAGCAGTATTTCACTGTCACGGCCAACCAGCAGGACCTCGTCTGCCTCGCGGCCAACGGTGCTCTCGTGTCGGTCAACGATCCGGCCTGCCCGCCGGAAATCCGCAAGGCGCTGCTCAAGAAGAGCTAAGCCCGCCTCACATTCACTCGTAGATGCGCCGACCGCACGGTCCCGCAGGAGTTACATATGTCCGATACCGCTTCCGCCTTCGAGGGCGATCGTCTCGCCAAGGTCATCGCCCGTTCGGGCCTGTGCTCGCGCCGCGACGCGGAACTGTGGATCAAGGACGGGCGCGTCACCGTCAACGGCAAGGTGATCCGCACGCCCGCCTTCAACGTCACCGCCAAGGACAAGGTCAAGGTCGACGGCCAGCCGCTCGCCGACCGGCAGGGGACGCGCGTGTGGCTCTACCACAAGCCTGCCGGCCTTGTGGTGACCGAGAAGGATCCCGAGGGGCGCCCGACGATCTTCGAGGCGCTGGCCGAGCAGGGCCTGCCGCGCATCGTCTCGATCGGCAGGCTCGACATCAACACCGAAGGCCTGCTGCTGCTCACCAATGATGGCGGCCTCAAGCGCGTGCTCGAACTGCCCGCCACGGGCTGGCTGCGCCGCTATCGCGTGCGCGCCTTCGGCACCATCACGCAGCCGCAGCTCGATGCGCTCAAGGACGGCATCGAGGTCGAGGGGGTCAACTACGGACCCATCGAAGCGACGCTGGAGCGCCAGCAGGGCTCCAATGTGTGGATGGTTGTCGGTCTGCGCGAAGGCAAGAACCGCGAGGTCAAGAACGTGCTCGCCGCGCTCGGCCTCAAGGTCAACCGCCTGATCCGCGTCAGCTTCGGCCCGTTCCAGCTCAGCGACCTGCCCATCGGCGAGATCGAGGTGGTGAAGGCCAAGATCCTGCGCGACCAGCTCGGCAAGCGCCTCGCCGACGAAGCGGGCGTCGATTTCGACAGCGAACTGCCCGAGCCGGCGGCCATCAAGCTCGCTCGCAAGGCGACGAATCCCGCGCTGCGCGCCAGTGCGCCTGGCAAGGAGCCGGCACGGCAGCGCAAGGCGATGGCCGAGCGCACCGCGCCCTTCCGCTTCGAGGACGATGCGACGCCCAAGCGCGAACGGCCCGCAACCGAGCGGCCGATGGCCAAGGATCGCCCCGGCAGCCGCTATCCCCGCAAGCCGCCGCGCGAGGCGGCGCCCGAGCGTCGCTCCGGTCCGCCGCGCAAGGTGTTCAACGACGACGGCACCGAGACCGTGTTCGAGCCCAAGAGCTATGGCGGCAAGCCCAAGCGCGACGCCGCCGGCGAGGGCAAGCCGCCGTTCAAGAAGGACTTCGGCGACCGCCCCAAGCGCGATTTCGGCGACAAGCCGCGGGGCGATTTCAAGGGACCGCGCAAGGAGTTCGGCGACCGCCCCAAGCGGTCGTTCGGCGACAAGCCGCGCGGCGATTTCGGCGATCGGCCCAAGCGCCCCTACTCGGGACGCCCGGCAGCCGAGGGCGCCGATCGCCCCAAGCGCAGCTATGGCGACAAGCCACGTGGCGACTTCGCCGACCGGCCGAAGCGACCCTATTCGCCGCGCCCGGCGGGCGACGGCGAAGCGCGCCCCAAGCGCGACTATAGCGGCAAGCCGCGTGGCGATTTCGGCGATCGGCCAAAGCGGCCCTCCACTGGCCGGCCGGCCGCCGATGGCGCGGATCGCCCCAAGCGCAGCTTCGGCGGCAAGCCCGGCGGCGCCCCGCGCGGCGATTTCGGCGACAAGCCCAAGCGACCGCGCGGCTCGGGCCCCATGGGTGACCGCCCGCGCCGTCCGAAGCCGAAGGCCTGATGCGCATCATCGCCGGAAAGTTCCGCGGCAAGCAACTGAGCTCGCCCGAGGACGGATCGATCCGCCCGACGGCCGACCGCGTGCGTGAATCGATGTTCAACATCCTCGCCTCGCGGCTCGGCCCCAGCTTCGACGGGCTTCGGGTGGTCGACCTGTTCGCGGGCACCGGCGCGCTGGGACTCGAGGCACTGTCGCGCGGCGCCGCCAGTGTGGTCTTCGTCGACATCGGCGCCGAGGCGCGTGGGCTGATCCGCGACCACATCGAGGCGTTCGGGGCAGGAGGCGTGGCCAAGCTGCTGCGGCGCGATGCGACCAGTCTCGGCCCGGCCGGCACGATGGGTCCGGTCGACCTCGTCTTTCTCGATCCGCCCTATGGACAGGGCCTGGGCGAGCGCGCGCTGCTTGCCCTGCGCGAGGGCGGCTGGCTGAAACCCGAGACGGTGCTGGTGCTCGAAGAGGGCAGCGACGTGACGCTGCACCTGCCTGACGGCTTCACGCTCGACGACCGGCGCGAATATGGCGCGGCCGCCATGCATCTGCTATCGATGACGAAGTAATTCAAGTCATTCGTCCGCCGGCGCGGAAAAATCATTGCAGCAAAGAGGTCTTCCCGCAGATGCGCCTCGTCCAGATCTTGATTTGCGCGCTCGTGCTCGCGGCGATGAGTTCCCCAATACTGGCGGCGCCCCGCGTGGTGTTCGTGCCCGGCATCATGGGATCCAAGCTCAAGGTGGGCGGGGACTCGATCTGGGGCGAGGGCGTGTTCGACAGCCCCAAGCTCGTTTATCCCGGCGAGATGCCCGCCGTGGCCGAGGCGCTCGGCGTCGCCGAGGTGAAGATTCTTGGCCTCACCTTCGAGCAGACCGTCTACAAGAAGCTCTACGAGGTCGGCGCGAGCCTCGCCACCGACAGCGACCTGCTGCCGTTCAACTACGACTGGCGGCAGTCGAACCGGCTGAGCGCGGACCAATTGGCGGTGTTCCTGTGCGCGCTCGAGGCCGAGGACGGCGTGGTGCTGATCGGGCATTCGATGGGCGGCCTCGTGATCAAGCACTGGCTGCTCAACCACCGCACGCAGGCCTGCCCCGATGGCCACGTCCCGTCGGTGGGCACCGTCGCCTTCCTCGCCACGCCGCATTTCGGCTCGATGAGCGCCTTCACGTCGCTGGTCGACGCCACGGTCATCAAGCCCGGCTGGGACTGGCTGGTCGCCGGCGGCCTCAACCGCTACGGCTACACTTTCGATAGTATCTACGAGCTGCTCCCGGTCGCCACCGCGTCGGAAGGCAAGTTCGGCAGCTCGCCGCGCTGCTCGAGCACGCGGTTCGTGGACAATGTGCCGCTCCCCAATGTGTCGGTGCGCCCGGTCGGCGCCGACGTGACGCCGGTCCACCTGTTCGATGCGCGGACCTACGAGAAGCTCGGCATCTTCAAGCGGTTCGACCTGCTCGGCCAGACCGACGACCACTTCCAATATCTGCAGGACAAGCTCGACCGCGCCGAAGCCGCCATCTGCGATCTCCTCAAATTCGAGGAGCCAGCCGGAATCAAGTTCCACTACATCGCCGGCCAGCAGGCCGGACCGCCCGGCACGGCGCACCTCCTCACCTTCTACGAAAGCGATCCGCCACCGGCCGCCGACAGATCGATCGCGGGAGCCAGCCGCTCCTACGACTACAGCCTCGACTACAGTATCGGCGACGGCACGGTGGACCGCACGGCCGCGCTGGCGGCACGCAATCCGTTTCTCGACTACGAGGGTGTGATGACCGAGCTCGTCACCTCCGGCCATCAGGAAATCGTGGACGAGCTCAGCGTCGCAACGCTGCTGTCGACTGTCAGCGGCGTGGCGCCGAACTACCTCAGGCACGTACAGACCGCGAGCTACACCTCGCCGCGCGCTTACTCGGCCTTCATTCAGGGCCTCGCAGGGACCCTCCAGGCATCGGAGCGCGCCGACGTCGTGGCGGCGGTGTCGAGCAATCCGATCTGGGCCGCCTATTCGCCGATGGACTGGTACAGGGTGGCGCAGGAGACGAACAATCCGGTGCTGTTCGAGGCGGTGGCCAAGGATGCGGAGGTCAACCCGCTGTACAAGGCCTGGGCCTACCAGAACTCGGGCGCCATCTACGCCAAGGCGAATCTGCCCACCGACGCGGCGCGCGCCCTGCGGGCCGCCATTGCGGCGAGCCAGGGACTGCCCGAAACCGACCAGATCAAGATCCAGCCCAAGGCGTACAGCTCGCTGGGCTGGGTCTTTCTGGAGCAGGGCTATGGCGACGAGGCCGAGCCGCTGTTCAAATCGGCGCTCGACATCAAGCCGGACAGCAGCCTGCCGGCACTGGGGCTCGAATACATCCTCATCGACCGCGGCGGCGCTCTGTAGCTAGCGCGTCCGGCCGAACATCCGCTCGAGGTCGGCTTTCCTCAGCTCGACATAGGTCGGGCGACCGTGGATGCACTGGCCCGAATGCGGCGTGCGCTCCATCTCGCGCAGCAGCGCATTCATCTCGTCGAGGCGCAGAACACGGCCGGAGCGAACAGAGCCGTGGCAGGCCATGCGCGCGATGATGGCGTCGAGCCGGTCGCCCAGTGCATCGGCCGAGTCCCATTCGGCGAGGCCATCGGCGAGATCCCTGACGAGGCCGTCGATATCTGCCTGGCCAAGCAGGGCGGGGGTCTCGCGAATGGCGATGGCGCGCGGTCCGAAGCGGTCGAGATAGAGCCCCAGGCGCTCGAGCGTGGGCGCGGCCTCCTCGAGCCGGCCGCAATCGTCCTCGGGCATCTCGACGACGACGGGGATGAGGTGCATCTGGCTGGCGACGGGACCGCTCTGAAGCTGCGTCTTGAACTTCTCATAAACCAGCCGCTCATGCGCCGCATGCTGGTCGACCAGCACCAGTGAATCGCCGTTCTGGGCGACGATGAAATTCTCGAACATCTGCGCCCGGGCGCTGCCGAGCGGGTACTCCTGCGGCAGCGCGGGCTCGAACGGCTCGAAGCGCGCCGAGGGTTCGGCGAGGCCGGCCAGCGCGGACGCGAAGGGATCGGTCGGTGTGCTTGCTCCCGCCACCGGTCTCGCCGGTCCCCCGCTCCACGGGGGAGGAGTCCCGGCGGCCATCTCCGGGGCCCGGAACGCGCTCATCACGTCCTCTGCGACGGTGGTCGAGGCCCGATAGCCCGCCTCGCCAAGCGCGTCGAGCACGGCACGGATCACCGCGCTGCGCACGCCGCCGGCGTCGCGGAAGCGCAGCTCGGTCTTGGCCGGATGGACGTTGACGTCGACCGCCGCCGGATCGATGGAAACGAACAGCGCGATGGCCGGGAAGCGGTCGCGGAAGACGAAATCGGCATAGGCGGCACGCACCGCGCCCAGCAGCACCTTGTCGCGGACCGAGCGCCCGTTGACGAAGTAGAACTGGCTCAGCGAATTGGCCCGCGAATAGGTGGGCAGTCCGGCAAGGCCGGTGACCACGACGCCATGCCGCGTGGTTGCCAGTGGAACGGCGTTCTCGGCGAAGTCGGCGCCCATCACCTGCATGACGCGCGCGGCGAGCGCGCCGCCCGGCCAGTTGGTAGGCGAACGGTCGGTGCCGTCGAGCACGAAGTGCACCTGCGGATTGGCCATGGCGAGGCGCTTGACCACGTCGGCGACCGCCGCCGCCTCAGCGCGGTCGGACTTGAGGAATTTGAGCCGGGCCGGCACGCCTGCGAACAGGTCGCGCACCTCAACGATCGTGCCGCGGTTCATCGCCTGCGGCGCAACTCCGGATTTGCGCGACCGGTCGACCTCGATGCGCAACCCGCTCGTTGCCTCTGCTGTGCGCGAAGAGAAGATCAGATGCGCCACCGCGCCGATCGAGGCCAGCGCCTCGCCACGGAAACCGAGGGTACGGATATTGTCGAGCCCGTCATCGGCGAGCTTGCTGGTGGCGTGCCGTTCGACCGCCAGCACGAGGTCGTCGCGATCCATGCCGCTGCCGTCGTCCTCGACCCGGATCAGGCTGCGTCCGCCGCCCGCGGTGGTGACGACGATGCGGCCGGCCCCGGCGTCGATGGCGTTCTCGACCAGCTCCTTCACCACGCTCGCGGGGCGCTCCACCACTTCGCCGGCGGCGATGCGGTTGATCAGGTCCTCGGGAAGCTGGCGGATGGGCACGGGTGATTCTCCAGAGCGGCCAGCATATGCCAAGCGCGACCGGTTTCCGACCGCCAAGGGACGTTGACCGGTGCGGGGCGGCGGGACATCCTTCCGGCATGACCGTCGCGCACCCTTCTCGCCGGGCGGACCTGACCCGCCGGGCAAACGCCATGTGGGACTGGATGTCCGAGCATTTCTCGATGCCCGGGCTGCTGGCCGGCGCGGCGTTCTTTGCCCTGTCGCTCACCCCCTCGCTGCTGCCGCGCACCGAGATCGTACAGGGCATCCTGTCGGGCTGCTGCTTTGCGCTGGGCTACGGGCTGGGCAATTCGGCGCACTGGCTGTGGGGGTATCTCGGGCTCAAGGTCCCGCCCGGCCGCGTGACCCGTGCGATGGGCGCGGTGGTGGCCATCGTGGCGATGGCCCTCGTCCTGATTGCGCTGTCCTATGCCAATCTCTGGCAGAACTCGGTGCGCTCGGTCATGGGTATGCCGCCGGTCGACCAGTTCCAGCCGCTGCTGATCGCGCTTGTCGCCGCGCCGATCGCTGCGGTGCTGATCCTCGTGGGCCGGCTGCTGGTCATGCTGATCCGGATGGTCTGGCGCTGGCTGGCCGCGCTGCTGCCGCCGCGCGCGGCGCTGGTGCTGTCGGTGATCGTGGTGGCGATCGTCGTCGGGCTGCTCGTCAACAGCGTCGTGTGGCGCGCGGCACTGCGCGTCGCCGACGGCTTCTACGAGCGCCTCGACGCCATCGTTTCGACCGACGACGCGGCGCCCCTCGCGACCGAAAAGACCGGCAGCGCGCAATCGCTGATCGACTGGAGCACCATCGGCAGGGACTCGCGGGTCTATGTGCAGTCCGGCCCCGATGCCGCCGACATCGAACGCATCACGGGCCGCCCGGCGATCGAGCCGCTGCGCACCTATGTCGGGCTGCGCTCGGCGCCGACGCCGGAGGCACGGGCGGCGCTCGCGCTGGCCGAGCTCAAGCGCATCGGCGCGTTTGAACGCTCGGTGCTGGTGCTGGTGATGCCGGTCGGCACCGGCTGGGTGGACCGGGCCGGCATCGATACGCTCGAATATTTGTTCGGCGGCGACGTCGCGAGCGTGGCGGTGCAGTACTCGTATCTCACCAGCGCGCTCTCGCTGCTGGTCGAGCCGCAATACGGCACCGACGCCGCGCAGGCGCTGTTCGACACGGTCTATGGCTACTGGACGAGCCTGCCACGCGACACCCGGCCCAAGCTCTACCTTTATGGGCTGAGCCTCGGCGCGCTCGCATCGCAGAATTCGACGACGGTCTACGACGTGCTCGCCGACCCCTTCGACGGCGCGCTGTGGGCCGGGCCGCCCTTTTCGAGCTCGGTCTGGCACCGCGTCACCGAGAGCCGCGAGCCGGGCACGCCCTACTGGCTGCCGCGCTTCGGCAACGGCTCGGCCATCCGCTTCATGAACCAGTCGGGCACGGCCGGCTGGGACGACCAGCCCTGGGGGCCGATGCGCATCGTCTTCCTGCAATATGCCAGCGACCCCATCGTGTTCTTCTCGTTCGAGTCCGACTGGTCGCGGCCGGCCTGGCTCGACGCGCCGCGCGGGCCCGACGTGTCGCCCGCGCTCAACTGGTTCCCCCTCGTCACCTTCCTGCAACTGGCGCTCGACAGCGCACTCTCGCAGAGCGCTCCGGTGGGCCACGGCCATCTCTACTCGCCGCGCGACTACATCGACGCCTGGGCGGCGATCACACAGCCGCCCGGCTGGACCCGCGAGCAGCTCGAGGCGCTGAAACTGGCGGTCGATCCCAACGATTACGCGCCGAACGCGCAGTGAACCTGCTAACAAGCCGCATGTCTCATTCGCCCATGGAGCTGGCCCTCGACCTGGCCGCGGACGCCGCCGCAGCCGGCGAAGCGCCCGTCGGCGCCGTGATCGTCGAGAACGGCAAGGTGCTGGCGGCAGTCGGCAACCGGATGCGCGCCGCCAACGACCCCACGGCGCATGCCGAGCTCGAAGCGATCCGCGCGGCACTGGCGATGCGCGGCACCGGGCGGCTCGACGGCTGCGATCTCTACGTGACGCTCGAGCCCTGCGCGATGTGCGCCGGCGCCATCGCGCATGCCCGGCTGCGACGCGTGATCTACGCGGCGGCAGACCCCAAGGCCGGCGCGGTCGACAATGGCGTGCGGCTGTTCGATAGCCCCAATTGCCACCATCGGCCCGAAATCGTGTCGGGGATCGGCGAGGCGCGCGCGAGCACAATGCTCAGGGCGTTTTTCGCGAAGCTGCGGGAATAGTGCCGCGCCAGCTTTCGCCGGGAAATCCGGGGAAGGTGACTAGTCCCCTGCGCGGGTGGTCTCGCCGGTCTTGAGGATGAACTGCTCGACCTTGCGCGTCAGGTTGCGCTTGAAGTTGTCCTTCTCCTTGTCGGCAACTTCGAGGATTTCCTTGACGCGCCAGAACTCCATGGCGCCGAAGGAATTGACGTGCGGACGGGCATACACGTCGGGCGGGTAGGCGGCCATCATGTGCGCGGTCAGCGAGTGCATCATGATCTGCGCCGAGCCGAACCAGACGTCGAGCGCGCGGTAGTCGGCGCGGGCCAGCCGGTCGGACGGATCGCCATTGACGTCAATGCCCACGAGGATGTCGACATCGGCCGCGGCCTGGTCGAGCGGCAGCGGGTTCACCACGCCGCCATCGACCAACAGGTGGTTGGCGTAGTGGACCGGCTTGAAGAAGCTCGGGATGGCGATCGAGCCGGCGATGGTCGGACGCAGGAGGCCGGTGTTGAACACCGCCTGGTGCCAGCTCTGGAAATCGGTGGCGACGACGTAGAAGGGCACCTGCAGTTCCTCGAAATGGTCGGGGAACGGGTCGGGCAGGAAGGCGTCGACCACGCGGTTGGCGTCGAGCTGGATATTGAGTCCGTTCTGGAGGAGGCCGCCCAGGTTGCGGATCTGGTGGCCCCACAGGCGCGCCGCGATGATGCGGAGCGTGCCCAGCACCGCCATCGAGTGCTCGCGCAGCTCCTTGCCGCTCATGCCATTGGCCCAGCCGGCGCCGATCAGCGCGCCGATCGAGGTGCCAGCGATCACCGACGGCTTGAGGCCGAGCTCGTCCATCGCTTCGATGAAGGGGATATGGGTCAGCCCGCGCGCCGACCCGCCGCCCAATGCGATGCCGATGCGCGGCATGCCGGAGCGTTCGGGCTGCAGCAGGGGCGGCGTGCCCTCGGGCGCGTGCAGGCGGTCAATCAGCTCCTGTCCCCGCGCCACGATGGGGAGCAGTTCGTCCTCCGGTGAGAGGTAATGAGCCATGATGGAAAGATAGGCTGCGCTCGGAAGGTTGATAAGACCTTCCACGGCGGACCGGTGAAGGCGGATGGTTAACTAACGGTCGAGGGCGGCGTTTCGTTCACGCAGGACTTCGCGCCAGCCGATGTCGTGGCGGTGGAAACCCTCGGGCCAGTCGATGCTGGCCGTCGAGGAGTCGCACCGCTGCTTGGCGGTGGCGACGGTCGCGCCGAGCGCGGTGACGTTGAGCACGCGCCCGCCATTGGCGAGCAGGCGGTCGCCGTCGCGGCGGGGGCCGGCGGGGAAAAAGGACCAAACCGCGGCGGCGGGGGCGGCGGGGCCCCCGGGTTTTCCGGCCCCCGGGGAGGTGCTGGGGTAGCCCCGCCGCCCCCACCCCCCCCCGCGGGCGGACGCCGCCGCCCCCCCCGCGGGCCTTCCCCCCCCGCCGCCCCGGGCGGC
>Ga0066256_1000988_pt1 | contig 46352 bp, 41 predicted proteins | sample ThiBio_1000_biof_FD_87107 | JGI IMG/M metagenome (GOLD analysis project Ga0066256, IMG submission 87107) | Wastewater bioreactor microbial communities from Cape Town, South Africa - Thiocy_expt_1000_biof (version 2) | ecosystem: Engineered > Bioreactor > Thiocyanate-remediating >... | reverse complement strand
CGACACAGCAGGGCGGGGGCCGGCCAGGGGCGGCCACGCGCCCGCACCAGCATCCCGAGCCCGCCGGGCGCCCGGGCGAGAGCAAAAGGACGGGCCGGGGGGTGGGGGCCCCTGACGACCCCCCGGGCGATGACCGGCATCCCCGGGCCCGGCACCACCGCCGCCGCCAGGGCGCGGGTGGCACCCGCCGGCACCGGCCATCCCAGCCATAGTTTCAGCGCGAAGGTCACCGGCTGCAGCGCGGCCAGAAAAATCACCGCATGGACGGCGAGACGAAAGGGCGGCCGGATCGACGGGTTCGTACGCATGGCCAGCAGCAGCCAGAGGCCGATGCTCAGCGGTTTGGGAATATAGGCAAAAAAATCGGCGAGATTGGGGTGCTCGACAAAGACGAAGCCGTGAAACAGGCCTCCGCCGCCAAACAGCGTCGTGAAGGTGGTCGCAGCCAGAAGGGCGATCAGCAGCAGGCTGGTATGGCGGAAGACGAGCCAGAGGCCGAGGACGCCGAAACCGACGGTGAAAACGATGCCCGAGAGAAAGACCACCCAGGCCGTCTTGCGGAGGCTGCTGTTTTCGTAGGCGCGGCGGCTCTCGATATTGACCAGCGTCCGCAAAGCGCTCAGCGATTTATAACCGATCCACACCGATCGGCCGGCGAGTTCCTCCTTCGTCAACATGAAGGCGACGGTTCGCGACCCCAGGCCGATGCGGTGATCGTCGTCGTCGATCCGCCAGTCCCGGATGGTCGGCAGATCGCCGCCATCGATGATGAGCCTTGCCACCCTGACACGGCTGTCTGCGAGGCTGAGAACCACCTGCCCATCCGGCGTGGTGATTTCGGGCATGTCGAACCGCATCCACAGCATGCCGTCCCTGAGATAGGACATCGGCTGTACGAAAGGCGCTCCGGCATGATTGGCAATCTGTCCGTCTGCCAGCATGGCTTTCAATGCCGGCAGATCGGGAATTGCCCCGAACGTCATCCCGGCATCGAAACCGCTGGTCATGGTGATCGACTCGACAGGACGGGCAGGCTCTCCGTATCGGCCATCCTTGTCGAAGGCCATCAGAACCAGGTAGCTGATCAGCCCGCCATAGAGGAGCCATATGCAGAGGATCGCCCGTCTGAACAGGCCACTCCAGTCCCTGTCGGCAGGCAACGCATCCATTCCGGCAATCCACCGCCCTAATATAGAAATCCCCGTTTCTTGTCCGGCTATGGTCGAGATAATAATTCGCGGCCCGCTCCTCGTCGAAAAGGCGCAACGCAGCTGCTTTATCCAGCCACGCACCCTTTCCGCCGGAATCGATCCTTTCCTTTTTGAAGCCTACCGTCAAGGCGCCCACGTCTCCGGTGAAGAAGGGAGATCAGCCGCATGCCGAGGCTGCACCGGCTCCTGGGACACAACAAAAAAATCTTGCCGCGGCCTGCATGCCCGTATTGTTCAACGCTTCTTTCCCCGCCGTGGTAAGCCGCAGCCGAGACGATGGAACAGCCGCCACTGCGGCTGATGTTCTTGATGTTCAGGTGGTATATGGCACAAAGCGCCAAACGGATTTCACCGCACCCTTGTCCCTTTTCTTTCAAGGATGGAGCCTGCGGAACACCGCACGCACGCCGCGCGTACCCGCCTCCCTGTCCGTGCGTGATCTCTGCCGCACGCGGCCAACATGACCTCGATATCGCGCCAGACGATACGGGCACGGACGGGTTCGGCAAAGACGGCTTCAAGGGTCGCCTGTACCAGCTTCGATTGTCCGCTCGGCTCTTGCCGCATAGCTCAAAATACCAATCGTCGGCAGCCTCCTTGGTTCGCAAAAGGCTACCAGTTTTGGAGCGGACGTGCCATTCCCGGCCTTCCAAACAGGTGGGAGCGTTGCCACACTGAGCTATCGGCACGGCGACAGATTCGCACCTTGTCTCCGGGAACGGAATGCAAAGCCATTTCACACTCGAGACTGTGTGAGGGTCATTCTAGCCCGCTTAGGGCCAATTTCAATGATTAAGTCTTTGATTTTTCTGGTGAGAGCGCGGGGATTCGAACCCTGGACCTACTGATGATTAAAAGTCAGTGCGGAATAAATGTAAGTATTTGTACTATAATAATAATTCTGAACGAAAATTTAAATGTGTCCAAATTTGTGTCTGAATTTTGTGACCTTATGAGGTCCAAGACGGCTATTTTATTGTTTAGAGTCCGTGAAATTCGCTTCGCTCTGACGCGCCTTCCACGTATCAACTAGGAACGTCGCCATCGTACCCGATAGGTTCACCGCGAGTTCAGCGTGTCGAGGTTGAGGCTTCGCCTTTTTGGGACCGGGGCTGTGCGCATCGCCCAGCTTGCTCCGCAGGGAGCCAAGCAGTTCGACAATCTGCTGACAACTGCCAAGCAGTTGCTTGAAGGTTTGCTCGGTATGGTCATCCGGTGCCAGACGCAGCGCTTTGGCGAGCTTACGGTATAGGACGGGCAAATCATCCTTGTCCTGATATGACTCCCCAGCTTCATTGAGAATCCATTTGCAAACATCTTCCAGCAGGGTACGCGCCAGCGTGATCGCGCCGCGCGGGTCGTCAATGCGACGCTCCACAGCGGCAACCCACCGGGCATGAACGTCGTTCGGATCAAACGCCTTTAGGGCTTCCGAAATCCCCTGATCGGCCGGACTGCCTATTGTCCGTTTTGTGACCTCGTAGATAGGGATGCCGGAAAGCTTGCCGACGACGGACAGGCGATACCCGTCATGCTCCAGGTGTTTATTAAGGTCTGCCACCAACGAAGCTTGCTCGTCCGTTTTCTGGGCAATCGGCCCCGTGACCTCTTTGAGAAATTTGAACAACTGCGTCTGGGAGCAGGTCAAGAACCCGAGATTGACCAACAGGTCGGCGTTCTCCCAATCATAGTTGCGCACCGTGTGCTGCAATATGGCGTCAAGCAGGTCGCCGCCGCCATAAGGCGAGGGCATGGATTCAACCGGCCAGACCTTTCTTATGAGGTCGATTTCTTCCATCTGGGTGGCCAGTGGCCGTCTCTCAAACACCGTCATCAGGCGGCGCCGGGTTAATTCGGTCACCAGAGGGTGCCCCAGTTCGTCAATATGCGCGACACATTCCGCGAGCGGATAACTCGTCGTTTCACTGAGAAGCTTCCGGGCGACAACCAGAACCGCTGCGCCGTCAATACCGTTGAGGCGGACCTGTGCATATTTTGCCTTGCTGCGGAAAGCCTCCTCGTCGGTCCCGTCAGCCAAACCAAGTTGCTTGCATAGCGCTGGAACTTCGTAGGACTTATAATCGGCGATGGCATAAACCACCTGCTTGCGTAGTTCTTGAATCAAATGGGGAGGAACAGAGGTCATTCGCCTTTATACAACCGACGCGGATCGCTCTCAATCACCATACGCTTTTCTTACCTTTCAGAGCCGGCGAAATAAGGTGTCGTCGTTCTCACCAAGCAGCACTTCCAGACGAGAACGCGACGTTCTAGTGGAGGATGCGTGAACCGTCTTCCACCCCATGGGCGGAAAGCCATTAACGATGTCCTGCGCAGGCGCTCGCTCACCGAAAAAGCCGATAAGCCTCATCGAATGGTTCCATTCCAACGCCCATGCCCAGCATTCCGCCGACGGATGGCGGCGGGTCATGACCTTGAAAAACCCATCGGCGGTCACAGCATCAAGGCGGCCCTCCCAGCCATGTGTCGCCTGCATGAATCCCCGCATGGCTGCATTGCCCCAATCCTCCTTGCGGGCCGTGTTCACCGGATGGAAACCGTGCAGCCACCATCCTCCTTGCCGGGTGTCATGATTATAGGTTTGCCAGAAGAAGAGCGCTGTGAGGTGAAGCCGGGCGAGTTCAAAAGCGCGTGCTTCGTCAATCTGTGGCGGACTGATCAAACCAAAGGATACATTGACCCCCGGTCCCAGTGTCCCTTTAATTGTCAGATGCTCATCACTTTGTTGGACCGGCTTTCGTGTCCTACGACTGACCGACTTCGACGCACGGCGCTGGGACTCTTCCATGGCGGCAACATCATCATGGGGAAATTGACCCAATAGATCGGGCAGCAGCGTAATTGCCGCTATGTCGTCCTCCAAATCGGACTTCCTGTTGTTACACTGCCGACAGGCGTTGAGTATCAGGTTCCATTGCGCATTCAGCTTTCCCTTGGGGACGAAACGGCGACCGATGACGTGGTCACGGGTGGCGGTCTCTGGCGATAGTTCGTCGCCGCAATAGGCGCAGCGAAGGTTTTTGAGAATGCTGGCCTGCTTGAGGGGAGGGTGGAGAGAATCTGGCTTCATCGTGTGAGTCCCGATGCCTTCATCATTATTCGTAGGCCGCGTTACATCAGAGTTACATGGCTGTTGTCAAATCCAAGAGATTGTTACGTAAATCATTGGAAAACTTGGTGGGCCATGCGGGATAGCGATGAGAACTATAGCCAACGCAAACCCCGTCAGCCTTTTCGACCAAATTTAACGTCGGGGCAGGTGTGGCCTTGGTCCCCCAATTCACTTGCGACGCTTTGTTGAATGATCGTTCATAACCTTGTAATTCCGCCAATACTCCAACCACGTTTCCACGCTGGACGCCGAGGACGAGGAAGCGGAGGAAGACGGCAAGCCGATTTCCGATCTTCTCATCCGTGACCTGACCGCCCATCAGACGCTTGGCCTGCGTCTCGCCCTTGGCGAACAGCCGGACATGGCGTTGATCGCCGTCACCCACGCGCTTGCCGCGCAGACCTTCTATCGCGGCGGCGGGGACGCCCACGCCCTCGAAATCCGCCCCATCAGCGCCAGCCTTGGCGGACATGCGGACCGCATCGAGGACACGGCGGCGGCGAAGGCGCTGGCGGATCGGCATGCCGGATGGGCGGCGGACATGCCGCGCGACGTGGCCGAGCTTTGGGGCTTCATCGCCGTGCTGGACCATGCCAGTGTCATGGCGCTGTTCGTCGGGCGCGTCACCAAGGCCCATATCCTTGACGCCGTGCGGGAGGCGTTTGGCAACGAGGCCGCCGAGCAGATCGCGGGCAAGAAGAAGCCGGAAATGGCGGAAGCTGCCGAACAGCTTCTGGCCGGAACCGGATGGCTCCCGCCGATCCTGCGCACCGAGCGGCCCGCATGGCTGGCAGTGGACGAGCAGCCGGAAGCAGCAGCCATGGCCGAGGTTATGCCGGAGGCCGACAGCGCCGAAACCGTGGAGGACGAGCCTTTCCCCGTCGCGGCGGAATGAAGGGCGGGCCGGGATCGCGTCAGCGGTCCCGGCCTTCCTGCCATTGGAAAAAATCCGGCCGCGCGGCTTTCCCGCGCGGCCGGATGACCTCGACAGAACAAGACCACATCGGCACACATTGGAACGTGCAGCGGCCATCGTGGCGCTTGCACGAAAGGCGGTGCCGTCAGCAAAGGTGAAAGATCATGGTCGCCGTTATGTTTATGAGCGTCGCGCTGGTCGTGCTTCTCTGCGTCCTCGCCTACAATCTCGCCGTCTATGCGCTGCCCTTTTTCGTAGGACTTGCCGCAGCACAATTCGCCTACGGGACAGGCGCGGGCCTGATCGGTGCGGGACTCGTCGGCCTGTTCTCGGCTGGGGCTGCCTTCGGCATTCTGGCCGGACTGTTCGAGACGATCTATTCGCCTGTCGTCCGTCTGATCGTCGCGCTGATTTTCGCCGCGCCCGCCGCCGTCGCGGGCTATGCGCTGGTTCATGGCGTCACCAAGGAAGCCGTGCCGTCCGACATCTGGCGGCAAATCTTCTGCATTGCGGGCGGCGGCTTCGTCGGCTTCTCTGCCTTAGCGCGGCTGGCGAACGGTGTCGGCCAGTCCGCTCGATAAATGCGGTCGCACCTTGCTGCATGATATCGTGTAGACTATATTGATAGCGTCGCCATCAGCTTTTGGGAGACGCTATCAGATGCCCGCAGTCACAATTCGCAACCTGTCCGAAGAGACGCATCGCGCCCTCAAAGTGCGCGCGGCCCATCATGGCCGCAGCGCCGAGGCCGAAATGCGCGACATTCTCGAAGCGGCGGTTCGTCCCGCCAACCGCCTGCGTCTCGGCTCCGCCCTGTCGGCATTGAGCCGCGAGGCCGGACTTACCAATGCTGATGTCGAGGCGCTGGAGCAGGGGCGCAACCGGACGCCCGCCACGCCGATGAGCTTTGAATGATTGTCCTCGACACCAATGTCGTCTCCGAGGCGATGAAGCCGGAGCCGGCTCCCGCCGTGCGCGACTGGCTGGACGCGCAGGTTGCCGAAACCCTCTATCTCTCCAGTGTCACGGTGGCGGAATTGCTGTTCGGCATCGGTGCGCTGCCGGACGGACGGCGCAAGCAAAAGCTCGCAACGACGCTCGACGGGCTCCTCAGCCTGTTCGACGACAGAATTCTGCCCTTCAATACCGAGGCCGCGCGACATTATGCTGACCTGGCCGTCGCGGCCCGCAATGCGGGCAAGGGCTTTCCGACGCCGGACGGCTATATTGCCGCCATCGCCACCGCCCACGGCTTTGCCGTTGCCACGCGTGACGCCAGCGCCTTCCGCGCAGCGGGTGTCCCGATCATCGACCCTTGGACGGTCGGACACTGAACATCAGGGTGAGCCCCGATTCCGAAAAGGACACCCATATGCTCAAGGTCATCGCGCAGGATTTCATCAAACCGGAAGCGGTCGAGATCGTCCTGCCGCTTTATCGCGAACTGGTCGAGAAAACCCGGCAGGAAGACCTGTGCATCGCCTATGACCTGTTCATCGACCAGAAAGACCCCGGTCATTTCGTTTTCATCGAGGAGTGGCCGGATCGGGCTGCTCTCGACGCACATTGCCGGACAGAACATTCCACGCGGCTAGTCCCGCTCATCAATGCCCATCAGCGGCAGGATGCCACGTTCATCCTGATGGATGCGTTTCCGGCCTGATCCATTCAGGATTTTTCACCGAACGGTTTTGGGCGTTGCCCTACGGGCCGGGCTTTCGGCTGCGCCGGAACCACGCCCATGGTGCGGCCCGACAAGAAAAGGAATGCGACAATGGCGACCATCGGCACCTTCACCCAGAACGAGAACGGCGCGGGCTTCACCGGCGCGGTCAAGACCCTGACCCTCAACGCCAAGGCCAAGTTCGTCCCCAGCGAGGGCGACAGCGAGCGCGGCCCCGACTTCCGCATCTTCGCCGGCGTAGAGTTCGGCGCGGCCTGGAGGAAGACCGCCCGCGAGACGCAGCGCGAATACCTCTCCGTCAAGCTGGACGACCCACCAGCCGGGGGTGGATGCCATTGTGATGCGGCCATCACGGGATATCTTGCCCTCCGCCAAGCGGTAAGGGTTGCGTCGATGCGTACGCGACATATGCGGTCTCCTAGGTTGTTCGTACCTAGAAAACCGCTCCTTTTCGGTGCTTGCAGGCGGTCAGGCGCATGTTCAGATGCTCGCTTTGTTACGGAAAAGGGCGCGGTCCTTCCGCTCTAATTCGGTCATAAGACATGCCACAACGGCCGTCAGGAAGGCATCAACCGTGCAATCGTATTTCGCGGCTTGGTCGTGGATGTGCTGGATTTCGTCATCGGAAAACTCCAACTCAACCATCCCCCCTTTGGGCGGATTGGCCTTGAAGTGGGCAACGCACCCTTCAAAATCGGCATAGCAAAACGCGGTTTCCATGATTATCCGACCGCCCGCTCCAAGGTGGAGGTAACCCACTTGTTGAGGCTTACCCCGGCGCGGCGGGCGGCCACCGTCAGCGCCTTGTGCAAGCTCGGTTCGGTGCGCACGACGAATTGCCCGGAGAACGGCTTTTCCGGTTCTTCGCCACGCTCGGCACAAAAGGCGAGATAGTCCTCCACGGAGTCCGCGAACGCCTGTTTCAGTTCGGTGGCGGATGCTCCCTGAAAGGTGATGACGTCGCGCAAATTGATCACTTCGCCATGGAAAATCTCGGCCTCCTCGTCGAACTCGACGACTGCCTCATAGCCGTTGTAATGCATCATGGTCATGGTTGTATCTCCGCTTCTAGCAGGAAGCGCCGAACGGATTTCACCGCACCCTTGTCCGTTTCCTTTTGCGGATGGGGCCGGTGGAACACCGCACGCACGCCGTTCAAGGCGACGCGTACCCGCGATCCCTGTCCTTCCGTTATCTCCGCCCCGCACGCGGCCAACATGGCCTCGATGTCGCGCCAGACGATACTGGCGCGGACGGGTTCGGCAAAGACGGCTTCAAGGGTCGCCCGATGTTTCCTGCTTAGTTCCGTATAGTATCACTTTCCAGTATCATTCGCAAGATTCCTGACAGTATACCGAAATAGGGAGAATTCCGCGATGAGGATGCCTCCGAATGCGTCACTGATCGTTCATATGGATCAAGTCGTACATTGCGGCACGCACCTCGGAATGGGGCACGGAGGGGTTTCAAGGGGCTTGCCCCTGACGCACTTGCCGGTTTTCTTCCGGACGCTGTGCGGCCGGTTAGAAAACCGTGCAACGCATCGCCCGACACTCAATGCGTACACATTGGGGCGATGCGTAGGTGCGCTGTACGCATTGCCAACCCGGATAAGCTCCTAAAGGTTTCAGCCGAGAATGTCATCCAGCGCAACAAATGCCGATGACGCCGGTCGGTCTGCGCCTTGAAGTCCTTTCTCCTTCATCACCCTCGCCTTGCGCCGCACGTTGATGGCGCTGGCATCCAGCGTGTTCTTGAGATGGATGGCATAGTGCTTCTCGATCATCTCGACACTCGTCCGGCAATTCTTGGCGATCTGGTAGATGTCCGCCCCTTCCATCAGTCGCAGGCAGATATAGGTGTGTCGCAGGCTGTAAGCTGAGCGGCGGTTGCCCTCGCGGTCGAATTTCAGTTCGCAGTCCGCCAGCGCCCGGTTGAACTGCTTCTTGTGGTCCTGCGGGAAGACGAGGTGGTTCGGCCTCGGTTGGTTACTCTTCACCAACCGCTCAAACGGGAACACCGCGCCCGTGGTGCTCTTGCAGTAGCCGACCCCGCGCTTGCCCCGCACTTCAATCAGCAAAATCCGCTCGCCAGTGCCCTCGTCGGTTTCGATGGTGACATCCCGGTATTCAAGGCGGTTGGCCTCGTCCGGGCGCAGGCCGGTATTCGCCATGAAGAGGATGTAGTCGTGCAGTTGCGCGGCGGGATGCTCCCAGTTCAGGCCCTTGGCGGTTTTCGCGCGCTCGCGGGTGTAGGTGTAGAGCCGCTTGTATTCCTCGGGTGAGAACCAAGCCCGATGGCTGACCTTACCGGAGGCCCGGTAAGGCGCGGAGAAATCGGGCAGGTGGCTGAGCCAGCCGTGGCGCAGGGCGGTTTTCATGACCTGCCGGAGCGTCACCGTTTCATGGTGCAGGGTGCTGCGCGTCGGCACCTTGCCGGTCTCCGGGTGCGGCTGAAGCCGCATGACCCGGTATTGCTGAACCATGCCTACCGTGATGCCGCTCAGGCCGTGCTTGCCGAAAAAGGGCAGGAGGTGGTTTGTAATCCGGGCCTCGTGGTCCTTCAAGTAGCGGGGATTCCGCTCGCCATTGGTCAGGGCGACATATTCCGTCACGAAATGCTTGGCGGCATCGGCAAAGGTGCGCTCCTGCTTCAACTGGCCCGCGCGGCTCTTGCCCCTAAGCTCCAGATACCAGTCCTCGGCAAACTCCTTGGCTTGGGCGAGACTGTCGGTTTTGCTGCTGACCCGCCACTCCTTGCCGTCCAGATAGGCTGAGCACTGCCAAAGCGAACTGCCCGCGCGGCGGTAGACGCGGACCTTGTCACCAAGAACGGAATGCGAGGCCATTTCACCCTCCCAAACTGTGCGAGACATGTGTGAGGGTATTTTAGCACGCTTTTCGTCGGATGTAAGGCTTTAAGTCTTTGATTTTTCTGGTGAGAGCGCAGGGATTCGAACCCTGGACCTACTGATTAAAAGTCAGTTGCTCTACCGGCTGAGCTACGCTCTCCCACAATCGGGGCGGCGAGGCCCCTTCGGAAGTGCGCGGAACATAGGCAGGTGATTTTGCGCGGTCAACCGAAAAAATCATGGAAATCGTCTCTTTGCATGCTTTTCCTCAAGCAAACGCGAAAAGGTGATTGGCGCCGGCGATCCGGCATGGTTAGGAAGGCGCAGTGTCCGTCCATCCGGAGTCGTGTTTCGTGATTGCCGATGTCTCCTTCCTGAGTGCGCTGTTTGCAGGCGCGCTGTCTTTCCTGTCTCCGTGCGTCCTGCCTCTCGTGCCGCCCTATCTTTGTTACATGGCCGGCGTTTCCGTGGAGGATTTTCGCAACGGGCAGGCGACGAAGGAGGCTACGTTCCGGCGGCATGCGGTTCTCCTGGCGGCGTTCTTCTTTACCCTTGGTTTTGCCACCGTCTTCGTGGCGCTCGGCGCCGGCGCCTCGTCGATCGGCACGCTGCTGCGCCAGCATCTGGACATTCTCGCCAAGATCGGCGGCGTGATCATCATCATCATGGGCTTGAATTTTCTCGGCGTGTTCCGGATCGGCCTTCTGGCGCGGGAGGCGCGGTTCCAGGGCGGCGGCAAGCCGGCGACTTTGACGGGGGCCTATGTCATGGGCCTGGCGTTTGCCTTCGGCTGGACGCCGTGCATCGGCCCGGTGCTCGGCGCCATCCTCGGCGTTGCCGCGTCGCGGGAAACGGTCGCCGATGGCGCGGTGCTGCTTGCCGTCTATTCGCTCGGCCTTGCGGTGCCGTTCTGGATCGCCGCCGGTTTTTCCGGCGCCTTCATGCGGTTCCTGACGCGGTTCCGCCGGCATCTCGGCCTGGTGGAGAAGATCATGGGCGTCTTCCTCGTGCTCACCGGCCTGGCCTTCATCTTCGGTTTCGTCAGCGATGCGGCGATCTGGTTCCAGCAGACCTTTCCAATCCTGATGCAAATCGGCTAAGGCACGTCCAGACAACAACGGCAGGGCGGCTCGGGCCGCACCCACGATCGGAAAGCGCATGGCTGCCATTTTCGGGCTGTTGATGCCGTTCTTCGGCCTGATCCTCATCGGTTACGCCGCAGCGCGCATCACCCGCCAGCCGGCGGAGGCGCTGGGCTGGCTCAATACCTTCATCATCTACGCCGCCTTGCCGGCGCTGTTTTTCAAGCTCGTCGCCCGCACGCCGATCGAAGAGCTGACGCGGGTGGATTTCATCGCCACCGATCTTGTCGCCACCTACCTGGTTTTTGCCGTCATCTTTGCGGCCGGGCGCTGCATGCGGAAAAATTCGGTCGCCGACAGCACCATACAGGCGTTCGCCGGCGCTTACGGCAATATCGGCTACATGGGGCCGGGGCTGGCGCTGCTGGCCTTCGGCGAGAAGGCGGCGGTGCCGGTGGCGCTGATCGTCTGTTTCGAGAACGCGCTGCATTTCATCGTCGCGCCGGCGATGATGGCGCTCGCCGGCGGCGACAAGCGGGCGCCCGGGCAACTGGCCCGTGATGTGGCGCGCAAGGTGGCGCTGCACCCCTTCATTCTTTCCTGTGCCGCCGGTTTTCTGGCTGCGGCACTCGCCTTGCCGATTCCGGCGGCCGTGCAGGGGCTGGTGGATTATCTCGCCCAGGCCGCCGCCCCATGTGCGCTGTTCGCCATGGGGGTCACGCTGGCGCTTCGGCCGCTGAAGCGGGTGTCGGGGGAAATCTTCTATATCGTCCCGGCAAAACTGATCGTTCACCCGCTGCTCGTCTACGGGCTTCTGACCTGGGTCGGCGATTTCGATCCGGTGTGGGTCTCGTCGGCGGTTCTGCTCGCCGCGCTGCCCACCGCGACGAATGTCTTCGTCATCGGCCAGCAATACGGTGTCTGGCAGGAGAGGGCGTCCGCCACCATCCTCTTGACGACGGTCGCCTCCGTCGCCACCGTCTCCGTCTTTCTCTATCTTTTGAAATCCGGCCTATTGCCGCTTTAGCTTTTCCCGGAAAAACGCCGGAAGCGAGCGCAGGCCACGGCCGGGTTCGATGCCCTCGCGCATGACCAGGCCACGCAGGGGCGGCACGCCGGACAACAGGTGCAGGCCGGCAGCCCGCATCATCTGCACCGGCAGGAAGTCGGACAGCAGCGAGCGGTTGAGCAGATCGACGCCCGCCGTCCTCGTCATGATGTCGGCGCGCCGGCGCCGATCGAAACTGTCGCCGGCCGTCGCGGTGACCGGCGCACCCGCCTGGCCGGACAGGATCTCGGTCAACGTGATGATGTCGCGCAGCGACAGGTTGAGGCCCTGCGCGCCGATCGGCGGGAACACGTGGGCGGCTTCGCCGATCAATGCCACGCGGCCCTTGCCGAAACGGTTCGCCATCATACCCGACAGCGGCCAGGTCTGCACGCTGTCCTCGACGGTCACCGCGCCCAGCATCGACTGCATCCGTGCCTCGACGCGCCGGCCGAGTTCGTCGAGCGGCAGCTGGCTATAGTCTGCGGCGACCTCGGGTTTGAGAACCCAGACCAGGCTGGAGCGGTTGCCGGGCAGGGGAACCTGGGTAAACGGCCCGCTCTCGGTGTGAAACTCGGTCGAAACGTCGCCATGTGGAATGCTGTGGGCAAAGTTGAGCACCAGCGCCGTCTGCGGATAGGACCAGCGGCGCACGCCGATGCCGGCGCTTTCGCGCAGCGGCGAATGGCGTCCGTCCGCACCGATGGCGATACCTGCGGTGACGACACGCTGGTCGCCCAGGTGCACCGTCACGTCGTCGGCGGTGGTGGCGACCCCACCGGCGCGGTCGGCAAAGACCGTGATGTTGCCTTCCGCCGCGACCGCATCGCGCAGCACGTCGCCCAGGATGGCATTGGGGATGTTGTAGCCGAAGGCATCCAGCCCGACTTCGCTGGACCGGAAGGCGACCGTCGGTGCGCGCAGCAGGCGATTGGTGCCGTCGACGATCTGCATCACGCAAAGCGGTGCCGCCGCGGGTTTTATGCGCGGCCACAGCGCCAGCCTTTCCATCAGCCGGATCGACTGGTCCATCAAAGCCGTGGTGCGACGATCGTCTGTTGCATGCGGCGGCGCTATAAGCGCGACGGAGCGGCCGCTGCGCGCCAGCGACAATGCGGCGATGGAGCCGGCCAGGCCGCCGCCGATCACGACGATATCGAACTCAGTCATCTTCTTTCCTTTATTGGTCCCTCGCAAACTAATGCTTTGACCTGTTGAAATCCATGGGATGAATTGGCGCAGAGGGTGAAATTGCGGTGCCGCCACGCTACGGTGGCGCAAAACGATCGGCGGACCACTGGCAACATTGCGGAAAGAATGCATATTTGCCTGGGATGCCGGTCTGCAGGCTCCGATGGGGCGGATACGGAGAGACATGAAGATTTTCAACTACAAGCGGGTGCCCTATGCCGAAATACGGGCATTTTCCGTGCATATCCTCACCGCCTCCGGCTCGTTCCTGGCCTTTCTCGGCGTCGTCGCCGCCGCGGAACATCGCTTCATCGACATGTTCTGGTGGCTCGGCCTGGCCCTGCTCGTCGATGGCATCGACGGCCCGATCGCCCGCAAGGTGAAGGTCAAGGAAGTTCTGCCCAACTGGTCGGGCGATACGCTCGACAACATCATCGATTATGTCACCTACGTGCTTTTGCCGGCCTTCGCGCTCTACCAGAGCGGCATGATCGGCGAGCCCTGGTCCTTTGCTGCGGCCGGCATGATCGTCGTGTCCAGCGCCATCTATTATGCCGACATGGGCATGAAGACCGACGAATATTTCTTCTCCGGCTTCCCGGTCGTCTGGAACATGGTGATCTTCACGCTGTTCGTGGTGCAGGCGAGCGCCCTGGCGGCGATGATCGTCGTGACGCTCTCCGTCATACTGACCTTCCTGCCGATCAATTTCCTGCATCCGGTGCGGGTGCAGCGGCTTCGGCCGCTCAACATGGTGCTTTTCGCCGTCTGGTCCATCCTCGGCATTGCGGCCTTGTTGATGCATTTCCAGACCCCGCTCTGGCTGAAGGTGCTCTTCTGCCTGACCGGGCTTTATCTCTATTGCATCGGGGCGGTGCTGCAACTCTTCCCCGCCCTTGGAAAAAGGATCTGAACCGATGTCATCAAGGAAAACCAGAGCGATCGTCATGCGCCAGACCGGCGGACCGGAGGTGCTGAAGATCGAGGAGATCGACCTGCCGCCGCCGGCTGCCGGCGAGGTTCAGATCCGCCATGCGGCGGTCGGCCTGAATTTCATCGACGTCTATTTCCGCACCGGCCTCTACAAGGCGCCGTCCTTGCCCTTCGTCGTCGGCAAGGAGGGTGCCGGCACCGTGACGGCGCTTGGCGCCGGGGTGACGGATTTTGCCGTGGGCGACCGCGTCGCTTACGCCAGCTCCGACGGCGCCTACAGCGTCGAGCGCAACATCGAGACTCGTCACCTGGTGAAGGTGCCCGAGGGAATCTCGCTGGAGACGGCGGCGGCGATGATGCTCAAGGGCATGACCGTCGAGTACCTGCTGAACCGCACCTACAAGGTCGGCCCGGAGACGGTCCTGCTGTTCCATGCCGCCGCCGGCGGCGTCGGCCTGATCGCCGGCCAGTGGGCCAAGGCGCTCGGCGCGACGGTGATCGGCACGGCGGGGTCCGACGACAAGGTCAAGCTGGCGCTTCAGCACGGCTACGACCACGTCATCAATTATCGCGACGACAATTTTGTCGAGCGCGTGAAGGAGATCACCGGCGGCAAGGGCGTCGATGTCGTCTACGACTCGATCGGCAAGGATACCTTCCCGCATTCGCTCGACTGCATCAGGCCGCGGGGCATGTGGGTCAGTTTCGGCAATGCTTCCGGCCCGGTCGAGGCTTTCAGCATGGGCCTGCTGTCACAGAAGGGATCGCTCTTCGCCACCCGACCGACACTCTTCGCTTACATTGCCACGCCCGAAGAATTGAAGGCTTGTGCAGAATCGCTGTTTGCTGTTGTGCAAAGCAACAAAGTGCGTATCAATATTCCTCAAACCTATCCGCTGGCGGATGCCGGTCGGGCGCACGCGGATCTGGAAGCAAGAAAAACAAGCGGAACAACGGTGCTGATCCCCTGATAGACGGGTGGCCGGCAAGAATCTGAGGGGGCTCAGTGACGGCGAACGAAATGTCGCGATCCGATGCATTGTTGTCGGTTCGCAAGCTGACGAAGCTTTTCGGCAGCTTTGCAGCCTGCGACGGGATCGATCTGGATATCCGCCCGGGCGAGATCCATGCGCTGCTCGGAGAAAACGGCGCGGGAAAATCCACGCTGGTGAAAATGCTGTTCGGCGTCCTGGCGCCGACCTCCGGTCAGATCCTCTGGAAGGGCGAACCGGTGCGCATCGCCTCGCCGGGTGCCGCCCGGCGGACCGGCATCGGCATGGTGTTCCAGCATTTTTCGCTGTTCGAAGCCCTGACGGTGGCGGAAAACATCGCCCTGTCGCTCGATCCCAGGATATCGCTCGCCAAGATCGCCGAGGAAGCCGCCGTGCTGTCCCACAATTACGGCCTGCCGCTGGACCCGAAGGCGCATGTCGCCGATCTTTCGGTCGGCGAACGCCAGCGCATCGAGATCGTGCGCACCCTGCTGCAGAATCCGGAACTGATCATCCTCGACGAACCCGCCTCGGTGCTGACGCCGCAGGAGGCCGACCGGCTGTTCGAAACGCTGGCAAAACTCAAGGCCGAAGGCCGATCGGTGCTCTATATCAGCCACCGGCTGGAGGAGGTGCAGCGCATCTGCGACCGCGCCACCGTCCTGCGTCACGGCAAGGTTACCGGCGCCTGCGATCCACGGGCGGAAACGCCGGCGTCTCTGGCACGCATGATGGTCGGCAGCGAGGTCGCCAACGTCACCGCCGCAGGCACGAATGCCAAGGGCGGCGTGCTGCTCGAAGCCCGCAACCTTAATGTCGCGGCGCGCACGCCTTTCGCCACCGCGCTCAAGAACATCTGTCTCACCGTCAGAAGCGGCGAAGTGCTGGCGATCGCCGGTGTGGCCGGCAATGGCCAGAGTGAATTGTTCGATGCCTTGTCCGGCGAATATCCGGTTGCCGACGCCGAGGCTGTGCGGATTTCCGGCAAGAATGTCGGAACGCTCGGGATCACCGCCAGACGGCTGATGGGTGCCGGTTTCGTGCCCGAGGAGCGTCATGGCCACGCCGCCGTTCCGGGCCTGCCGCTCTCCGACAACCTCGTGCTGGCCCGCAGCAAGTCCGATCGCAAGGTGTTCCTCGCCGGCGGCATCCTCGGCATCATCCGTTATGTCGCGGTTCGCCTGGCGACGAAGCGGATATCGGCGGCGATGGACGTGCGCAAGAGCGGCGACGATCCGCCCGCCGGCTCGCTATCCGGCGGCAACCTGCAGAAATTCATCGTCGGCCGCGAACTCGACCGCCAGCCCAACGTGCTGATCGTCAACCAGCCCACCTGGGGTGTCGATGCCGGTGCGGCAAGCCGCATCCGCCAGGCGCTGGTCGATCTCGCCAAGTCGGGTTCTGCCGTGCTGGTCATCAGCCAGGACCTGGACGAGATTTTCGAGGTCGCCACGGAGATCGCCGTCATCAATGAAGGGCAGTTGTCGCCGGCCTATCCGGCGCAAGGCATGACCCGTGAAAAGATCGGCCTGCTGATGGGCGGCTTCCACGGCAAGGCAGAAGAGCGTGAGGCCGCGCATGCGCATTGAACTGGAAAAGCGCGCCGGCGCCTCCACCCTGTATTCCATCCTCTCGCCGTTCATTGCGCTGGGGCTGACGGTGATCGCCGGCGGCATCATGTTTGCGATGCTCGGCAAGGATCCCGTCTCGGCGCTGTACAGCTTCTTCGTCGAGCCGCTTCTCGACATCTGGTCGCTGCACGAGATCGCCATCAAGGCGGCGCCGCTGATCCTGATCGGCGTCGGCCTTGCGGTCTGCTACCGCTCCAACAACTGGAACATCGGCGCCGAAGGCCAGTTCATCGCCGGCGCCATCATGGGCTCGATCCTGCCCGTCACATTCTACGACTGGCATTCGCCGCTGCTGCTGCCGCTGATGATGATCATGGGCATGATCGGCGGGGCGCTCTATGCCGCCGTGCCCGCCTTCCTCAAGGCGCACATGAACACCAACGAGATCCTGACGAGCCTGATGCTGGTCTATATCGCCCAGCTCTTTCTCGACTGGCTGGTGCGCGGCCCGTGGCGCAGCCCGGACGGCCTGAATTTCCCGATCACCCGCGACTTCGTGCCGGAAGCCGTCCTGCCGGAACTGATTTCTTCCGGTCGCGCCAATCTGGGTTTCGCCTTCGCCATCATCGCCGCGGTGCTGCTCTGGCTGATGATGCGTTACACGCTCAAGGGCTTCGAGATCACCGTGCTCGGCCAGTCGGAGCGGGCAGGGCGTTTTGCCGGGTTTTCCTCGCGCCGGATGATCTGGTTTTCGATGCTCCTGTCCGGCGCGCTTGCCGGTCTCGCCGGCATCGCCGAGGTCAGCGGCGCGATCAACAAGCTGCAGCCGATCATTTCCCCCGGTTACGGTTTTACCGCCATCATCGTCGCTTTCCTCGGCCGCCTGAACCCGCTCGGCGTCATCGTTGCCGGCTTGCTGCTTGCCCTGACCTATGTCGGCGGCGAGGCGGTGCAGCTGACGCTCAGCGTTTCGGACAAGGTCACCCGCGTCTTCCAGGGCCTTCTCCTGTTTTTCGTGCTCTCCTGCGACACGCTGATCCTCTACAAGATCCGGATTGTTTTTGCCGGCAGAACCGCCGAAGACGGAGCGAACTGATGGGTATCGTCGAAGCCATCCTTTTGACCGTCATCACCGCCGCCACGCCGCTGGTGCTGGCCGCCATCGGCGAGCTGGTCACCGAGCGCTCCGGCGTCCTCAATCTCGGCGTCGAAGGCATGATGATCATGGGCGCGGCCCTGGCTTTTGCGGCAACGCAGGTGACCGGCTCGCCCTATATCGGCATCCTGGCCGGCATTGTCTGCGGCGCCCTGTTTTCTTTGCTCTTCGGTTTCCTCACCTTGACGCTGGTCGCCAACCAGGTGGCGACGGGCCTCGCCCTGACCATCCTCGGCCTCGGCATCTCCGGTCAGATCGGCGAACCCTATGTCGGCATGTCCGGCATCAAGCTGCAGCCGATCGCCATCCCCGTTCTTGCCGATATCCCCTTCATCGGCCCGCTGCTGTTCAGGCAGGACCTGATCTTCTACATCTCCATCGCCCTGATCATCGGCGTGCACTGGTTCCTGTTCCACAGCCGCGCCGGCCTCAAGCTTCGCGCCATCGGCGACAGCCATGGTTCGGCGCATGCGCTCGGCATCCATGTCATCCGCACGCGGTATCTGGCGGTGATGTTCGGCGGTGCCTGTGCCGGTCTCGCCGGCGCCCAGCTGTCGCTGGTCTATACGCCGCAATGGGTGGAAAACATGTCGGCCGGCCGCGGCTGGATCGCGCTGGCGCTGGTGGTCTTCGCCTCCTGGCGGCCGGGGCGGGTGCTGGCCGGCGGTTATCTCTTCGGGGCCGTGTCGATCAGCCAGCTGCATGCCCAGGCGCTCGGGATCGGCATCCCGTCGCAGTTCCTGTCGGCTCTTCCCTATGCGGCGACAATTGTCGTACTCATTCTCATATCTCACAATCGGCGCGTGACGCTGATCAATACGCCGGCATCGCTCGGCAAGCCGTTCGTGCCCGATCGTTGAGATGAAAAGAACAACAAAATTACTCCAACCGACAGAGGTCGACATGAAAAAACTGATACTCGCCCTTGCCACATCGGCAGCCGTTCTGGGTTTTGCCGCAGCCGCCAGCGCTGAGGACAAAACCAAGATCTGCTTCATCTACGTCGGCTCCAAGACCGATGGCGGCTGGACCCAGGCCCACGACCTCGGCCGCCAGGCGCTGCAGGAAAAGTTCGGCGACAAGATCGAGACGCCGTTCCTGGAAAGCGTGCCGGAAGGCCCGGATGCGGAGCGCGCCATCGAGCGCATGGCCCGTTCCGGCTGCGCCCTGATCTTCACCACCTCGTTCGGCTTCATGGATGCGACCGTCAAGATCGCCGCAAAGTTCCCGGACGTGAAGTTCGAGCATGCGACCGGCTTCAAGTCTTCGGACAACCTCGCCACCTACAATTCGCGTTTCTATGAAGGCCGCTACATCCAGGGCCAGATCGCCGCGAAGATGTCGCAGAAGGGCGTCGCCGGTTACATCGCCTCGTTCCCGATCCCGGAAGTCGTCATGGGCATCAACGCCTTCATGCACGGCGCGCAGTCGATCAACCCCGATTTCAAGGTCAAGGTCATCTGGGCCAACACCTGGTTCGATCCCGGCAAGGAAGCCGACGCCGCCAAGGCGCTGATCGACCAGGGTGTCGATATCCTGACGCAGCACACAGACACCACCGCCCCGATGCAGGTCGCGACCGAGCGCGGCATCAAGGCATTCGGCCAGGCTTCCGACATGATCAAGGCAGGCCCGGAAACCCAGTTGACCGCCATCGTCGATACCTGGGGCGCCTACTACATCAAGCGCACCCAGGCCGTTCTCGACGGCACCTGGACGTCCGGTCAGATCTGGGACGGTCTCAAGGACGGCATCCTGACGATGGCGCCCTACACCAATATGCCCGACGACGTGAAGAAGATGGCCGAAGAAACCGAAGCCAAGATCAAGTCCGGCGAACTGCATCCGTTCACGGGTCCGATCAAGAAGCAGGACGGCTCCGATTGGCTGAAGGACGGCGAGAAGGCCGACGACGGCACGCTGCTCGGCATGAACTTCTACATCGCCGGCGTCGACGACAAGCTGCCGCAATAATGACTACCGAAAGGGCGCCAAAACGGCGCCCTTTCTTTTTGGGACACCCGCCACCTGCCTCACCTCCGTGTCCTTGTCGAGCTTGTGCCGGAAGTCCGCCGGCCGCAAAACTCATGCATAAAATTAGAATTTTGCCTTATCTATATGTTATAAAATAATAATATTGAGTTTTTCTTATTGTGATGCATTCATTTAGGATATGACTGCAAGATTTTGTTTTCATTTTAAATTACGGCGAAATTCTCGCTCGCCACGGAGCTGTCGATGTAACGGAATATTTGAGCCCGGTTTCCGTCTGTGACTTGCCGCTAAGGCGGTTCAAAGGTTAGGGCAGAAGCCGAAAGATCACGCGGAATTTTCGGAGATTCTCATGGAACGCAGTTGCCTTGCCGTCATCCTCGCCGCCGGTGAAAGCACCCGGATGAAATCGTCGATGTCGAAGGTGCTGCACCCGGTCGCCAACCGGCCGATGATCGCCCATGTCATGGATGCGGTGGCGCAGACCGGGATTTCGTCCGTCGCGCTGGTCGTCGGCCGCAATGCCGACGAGGTGGCCAAGTCCGCCGGCATCGATGGCGTCGTTGTCGAGCCCTATCTGCAGAAGGAGCGCCTCGGCACCGGCAATGCCGTGCTGGCGGCACGCGAGGCGATCGGCCGCGGCTATGACGACATCCTCGTCGCGTATGGCGACGTGCCGCTGATCACCGAGGGGCCACTGCGCGCCGCCCGCGAAGGCCTTGCCGCCGGCAACGACGTCGTCGTCATCGGTTTTCACACCGACCGCCCGACCGGCTACGGCCGCCTGCTGGTGGAGAACGGCGAACTGGTTGCCATCCGCGAAGAAAAGGATGCGTCGGAAGCCGAGCGCGCCGTCACCTGGTGCAACAGCGGCCTGATGGCGATCAACGGCCGCAAGGCGCTCGACCTGCTCGGCCGGATCGGCAACGACAATGCCAAGGGCGAATTCTACCTGACGGACGTCGTCGAAATCGCTCGCTCGCTCGGCGGCCGGACGATTGCCGTCGATGCGCCGGAGGACGAGCTGACCGGCTGCAACAACCGCGCCGAACTCGCCGTCATCGAACGCATGTGGCAGGAGCGCCGCCGGCACGCGATGATGCTGTCGGGCGTTTCGATGATCGCGCCGGAAACCGTCTACCTGTCGCATGACACCCGTATCGCCCAGGACGTGGTCATCGAGCCGAACGTCGTCTTCGGCCCCGGCGTCACCGTCGAGACGGGCGCAGTCATCCATGCCTTCTCGCATCTGGAGGGCGCGCATGTGAAGGCCGGCGCCACCGTTGGACCCTTTGCGCGGCTGCGTCCGGGCACGGATCTGGCGGAAGGCGCCAAGGTCGGCAATTTCTGCGAGGTCAAGAATGCCGAGATCGGCGCGGGCGCCAAGGTGAACCACCTGACCTATATCGGCGACGCCTTCATCGGCGCCGGCAGCAATATCGGCGCGGGCACCATCACCTGCAACTACGACGGCGTGAACAAGCATATCACCCGCATCGGCGAAAACAGCTTCATCGGCTCCAACTCGGCGCTCGTCGCGCCGGTCAGCATCGGTGACGGCGCCTATGTCGCCTCCGGCAGCGTCATCACCGAGGATGTGCCGGCCGATGCGCTGGCGCTCGGCCGCGCCCGCCAGGAGACCAAGCCGGATCGGGCCAAGGTCATCCGCGAGCGGGCGCTGGCCTTCAAGGCGGCGAAGAAGAAGGCGTGAGCCGGTAACGAAGCGAAATCGAAAGTGAGCGGGCCGCCGATTGCGGTTCCGCCGAAAACCGCTACTGCATAGTCCCGACATCGAAACGGATCGAAGGCCACCTTGCGTCGGCATCGATGGGATCTGCGGCAAGCTGATAGACAAACGGAGACGTTCATGTGCGGGATTGTGGGGATTGTCGGGAAGAGCCCGGTGGCGGGGCGGCTGGTCGATGCGCTGACCCGGCTGGAATATCGCGGCTATGATTCCGCCGGCGTCGCAACCATCAACAAGGGTCGCCTGGAGCGCCGCCGCGCCGAAGGCAAGCTCTTCAACCTGCAGAAGAAGCTGGCCGACGAACCGCTCGACGGCACGATCGGCATCGCCCATACCCGCTGGGCTACCCACGGCGTTCCGAACGAGACCAATGCCCATCCGCATTTCGTCGAAGGCGTCGCCGTCGTCCACAACGGCATCATCGAGAATTTTTCCGAACTGAAGGAAGAACTGGCCGCCGCCGGCGCGCAATTCGCGACGCAAACCGACACGGAGGTGGTCGCCCACCTGCTCGCAAAATACCGCCGCGACGGCCTCGGCCGCCGCGAGGCGATGCATGCGATGCTGCGGCGGGTGACCGGCGCCTACGCGCTGGCCGTGCTGTTCGAAGACGATCCATCGACGATCATGGCGGCCCGCTCCGGTCCACCGCTCGCGATCGGTCATGGCCGCGGCGAGACCTATCTCGGCTCCGACGCCATCGCGCTGTCGCCCTTCACCAACGAGATCACCTATCTCATCGATGGCGACTGGGCGGTGATCGGCACCGAAGGCGTGGCGATTTTCGACATCGACGGCAACCGCGTCTCGCGTCCGCGGCAGATCACCCAGGCGGCTGCCTACCTCATCGACAAGGGCAACCATCGCCATTTCATGGAGAAGGAAGTCTACGAGCAGCCGGAGGTGATTTCTCACGCGCTCAGCCATTATGTCGATTTTGCCTCCCACACGGTGAAGATCGAAACCGGCGCCATCGATTTCGCCAACGTCTCCAGCCTGGCGATTTCGGCCTGCGGCACGGCCTTCCTTGCCGGCTCGGTCGGCAAATACTGGTTCGAGCGCTATGCCCGCCTGCCGGTCGAAATCGACGTGGCCTCGGAGTTCCGCTATCGCGAAATGCCTTTGTCGCCGAGCCAGGCGGCGTTGTTCATCTCGCAATCGGGCGAGACCGCCGATACGCTGGCCTCGCTGCGCTACTGCAAGGACAACGGCCTGAAGATCGGTGCCGTGGTCAATGCCACCGAATCGACCATCGCCCGTGAAGCGGATGCGATCTTCCCGATCCTCGCCGGCCCTGAGATCGGCGTCGCCTCGACCAAGGCTTTCACCTGCCAGCTCGCCGTGCTCGCCTCGCTGGCGATCGGCGCCGGCCGGGCGCGCGGTACGCTCGATGCCGCCGATGAAAAAGAGCTGGTGAGACATCTGACCGAAATGCCACGGATCATGAGCCAGGTGCTCAACCTCATCCAGCCGCAGATGGAAAGCCTGGCGCGCGACCTGTCGAAGTGCAAGGACGTGCTTTATATCGGCCGCGGCACCAGCTATCCGCTCGCCATGGAAGGCGCGCTGAAACTCAAGGAAATCTCCTACATCCACGCCGAAGGCTATGCCGCCGGCGAGTTGAAGCATGGCCCGATCGCCCTGATCGACGAGAACATGCCCGTCATCGTCATCGCGCCCCACGACCGGTTCTTCGAAAAGACGGTGTCGAACATGCAGGAAGTCGCCGCCCGCGGCGGCCGCATCATCTTCATCACCGACGAGAAGGGCGCTGCCGCCTCCAAGCTGCCGACCATGGCGACGATCGTTTTGCCCGTCGTCGACGAGATCATCTCGCCGATGATCTTCTCGCTGCCGATCCAGCTGCTCGCCTATCACACCGCCGTCTTCATGGGCACCGACGTCGACCAGCCGCGCAACCTGGCAAAATCGGTCACCGTGGAATGATGATCCGCCCGGAAAGGCCGGAGGACGTGGCGGCGATCGACGCCGTCACCCGGGCGGCTTTCGCCGATCATCCCCACAGCGACCAGACGGAACACAGGATCGTCGAACGTCTTCGCAGTTCCGGCAGCCTTGCTTTGTCGCTGGTGGCGGAGGAGGGCGAAAACATCCTCGGCCATATCGCCTTTTCCCCGGTGGCAATCGGCGACGGCATCGACGGTTGGTATGGATTGGGCCCGCTTTCGGTCACTCCGGACCGGCAAGGCGAGGGGATCGGCTCCGCCCTGGTGCGGCAGGGCCTGGCGCGGCTCGCGGAACTTGGTGGCCACGGCTGCGTTGTCATGGGCGATCCCGGCTATTACAGCCGCTTCGGCTTCGGCCACCATCACGATCTCGTGCTTGTCGATTGTGCGCCGCAATATTTCATGGGGATCGCCTTGTCAGGCCCCATGGCTTGCGGCATTGTTCGCTACAATTCGGCCTTCTACGGGTGACGCGGCAAGAGAATGATCGGCGAATGACGGAGATACCGAAAGGCGAGAACATCGCCACCCGGCTGCGGAACAATTTTCTGACAGGCCTGATCATCTGCGCACCGATCGCCATCACCATCTGGCTGACCTGGACCTTCATCCATTGGGCCGACAGCTGGGTGAAACCCTATATTCCGGCACGCTACAATCCCGAGAGTTACCTGAAATTCGCCGTGCCCGGTTTCGGCCTGCTGATCGCCGTCGTGTTCATCACCATCATCGGCTTCTTTGGCAAAAACCTCATCGGCCGCTCGATCGTCGATTTCGGCGAATCGATCCTCAACCGCACGCCGCTGGTGCGCACAATCTACAGCAGCCTGAAGCAGATCTTCGAGACGGTGCTGAAGGAACGGTCGAATTCCTTCAAGAAGGTCGGCCTGATCCAGTATCCAAGCCCCGGCTTGTGGTCGCTGGTGTTCATCGCCGGTGACGTGAAGGGCGAGCTTGCCAGCCGCTTCAACGCCATGGGCGAGGAAATGGTCACCGTCTTCCTGCCGCCGACGCCGGTGCCGACGGCCGGATTCCTGCTGTTCGTTCCGCGCGAAAAGGTCATCGTGCTCGACATGAGCCCGGAAGAGGGCGCCAAGCTCTTGATTTCCGGCGGTCTCGTCACCCCGGATTTCGTCGAAAAACATGCGCCGGAGGCTTTGGCCGAGGCTCCCGAGCGGATCGGCAACGACTGATCAGCCGGCGCGCAGGAAGCGGATCGCCTCGTCGCGGCGATGCAGATAGAGCAGGGTGCGCACCGCTTCCCCACGCGCGCCGGTCAGCTCCGGGTCTTTCTCGATCAGATAGGCGGCATCCTTGCGGGCAATCTCCAGCAGGTCGCCATGCGCTTCCAGGCTGGCAATGCGGAAGCCCGGCGTGCCCGATTGCCGCGTACCGAGCAATTCGCCTTCGCCGCGCAGCTTCAGGTCCTCTTCGGCGATGACAAAACCGTCCTCGGTGTCGCGCAGGATCGACAGCCGCGCATGGCCGGTTTCACTGAGCGGCCCCTTGTAGAGCAGGATGCAGGTGGATGCCTCGTCGCCGCGGCCGACGCGACCGCGCAGCTGGTGCAACTGGGCGAGGCCGAAGCGTTCGGCATGCTCGATGACCATGATCGTCGCGTCCGGCACGTCGACGCCGACTTCCACCACCGTTGTCGCCACCAGCAGCCGCAACTCGCCGTTCTTGAAGGCGAGCATGACGGCGTCCTTCTCCGTGCCGCTCATCCGGCCGTGGATCAGGCCGACGTCGTTGCCGAAGGCCTGCACCAGCGTCGCATGCCGCTCCTCCGCCGACATCAGGTCGGATTCTTCCGATTCCTCCACCAGCGGGCAGATCCAGTAAGCTTTCTTGCCCTCCGCCACCGCATGCCGCAATCGCCCGACGATATCGCCGATCCGCTCGGTCGGCACGGTGATCGTCTGGATCGGCTTGCGGCCGGCCGGTTTTTCCGTGAGTTTCGACACGTCCATGTCGCCGAAAGCGGCCAGCACCAGCGTGCGCGGGATCGGCGTCGCGGTCATCACCAGCATGTGCGGCGAGATGCCCTTGGCCGTCAGCCGCAGCCGCTGGTGCACGCCGAACCGGTGCTGCTCGTCGACGACGGCAAGCACGAGGTTGCGATAGTTCACCGCGTCCTGGAACAGCGCATGCGTGCCGATGACGATCTGCGCCTCGCCGCTGGCGATACGTTCGAGGATCGCTTCGCGCTCGCGGCCCTTGGTGCGCCCGGTCAGCACCTCGACGGTGACACCGGCCGCGTCGGCCAGTTTCGAGATTGTCGAAAAATGCTGGCGCGCCAGGATTTCCGTCGGCGCCATCAGCACTGCCTGGCCGCCGCTCTCCACCGCCGCCGCCATCGACAGCAGCGCCACCAGCGTCTTGCCGGAACCGACATCGCCCTGCAGCAGCCGCAGCATGCGTTCGTTGCCCGCCATGTCCTTCAGTATGTCCGCCACGGCTTCCGACTGGCTGCGCGTCGGCGAAAAGGGCAGGGCGGCGAGGATTTTTTCGCTCAACACGCCGGTGCCGCGCACCGGATGCCCGGCCACCTTGCGCAACCGCTGGCGCACCAGAGACAGCGACAATTGCCCCGCAAGGAATTCGTCGTAAGCAAGCCGCCGCCGTGCCGGCGCCTGCGGATCGAGATCGCTTTCATCCCGCGGATCGTGCAGATCGCGAAAACTGTCGTCGACGGTCGGAAAGCCCTGCTTCTGGCACAGCGCCTCGTCGATCCATTCCGGCATTTTGGGGACACGCGTCAGCGCGGCGTCGATGACCTTGCGCAGGAATTTTGCCGAAAGCCCCGCCGTCATCGGATAGATCGGCTCGACCAGCGGCAGGTTTTCCGCCTCGCCGACCTTCACCATGTAATCCGGATGCACCATCGAGGCGCGGCCGTTGAACCAGTCCACCTTGCCGCTGACCATCACCGTCTCGTCGATCGGCAGCGCCTTTTCCAGCCAGTCGCCCTTGGCGCGGAAGAAGGTCAGCGCCAGCTCCCCGGTCTCGTCGTGCAGGATGACCCGGTAGGGCACGTTCGACTTGCCCTTCGGCGGCGGCTGGTGGCGGTCGACGCGGCCGGTGATCGTCACGATGACGCCTTGCGGCGCCATGGCGATGCCCGGCTGCTTGCGCCGGTCGATCAGCGAGCTCGGCGCGTGGAAAACGAGGTCGATGACCCGCGCATCTTCCGCCGTCTCGCGCCCGAGCAGCTTTGCCAGCAGGTCGGCGAGTTTCGGGCCGACGCCGGGCAGGGAACCGACGGGAGAAAACAGGGGATCGAGCAGGGCAGGACGCATGGGGCGCAAAATGCGATGAGAAATGCACTCTTGGCAAGGCTGACAAGTGGAAAACCAGCCGCTATATAGCGGGTATCCTCTGAACGTTGCAGCCGTCCATCCGGCCGCGGCGGCAATAATGATTCGTGACGATGCCGATGATGTCCGCCGATGCGGTGCCCGCGCCTGCCCCTCGCTCCAGTCTTTTCCCCGCAGGCGGGAAGGATGACGCATATGCCGTGGCATGGCGTTTTTCCCCTTCTCCCCAGCGGGGAGAAGGTGGCCCGAAGGGTCGGATGAGGGGGAGCCAAACAGACAGGTTTTACCTCGTGGCACCCCCTCATCCCGCTGCCGCGACCTTCTCCCCGAGGGGAGAAGGGGTATTTGGCACCCGCCCATTCCATATAAAACGCCCGGCACGAGCCGAACGACCTTCTCAACCGGAAAGACCATCCCATGACCGGCCTTAGCCGCACCAGCGCCGACCTCGAGCCCCGCCGCCGCCGTATCCTCTATCGCTGCTGGCACCGCGGCATCCGCGAGATGGATCTCGTGCTCGGCCAGTTCGCCGAAGCCGAGATCGCCGGCCTCAGCGAGGCCGAGCTCGATGCGCTGGAGGTGATCATGGCCGAAGAGGACAACGACCTGGTCAAATGGGTGACCGGCGCCACTCCGACGCCGGACCGGTTCCGCACGCCGCTCTTCGACCGCATCGCCTCTTATCGGCCGGATTTCGACCCCGTCACGGCCGCCACCCTCAGGACTGCAGAATGATCCCCGGTTTCGATCCCGAATTTCTGGCCTCGCTCGGCACGGCGCTGACGGTCGGCAACGTGCCGCCCGGCATGGAACCGTTCCTGATCGCCGAACTGGCAAAGGCAGGCAGGCCGGTCGCCTATGTGCTCTCCGACGGCCAGCGCATGGCCGATATCGAGCAGATGCTGGGTTTCATCGTGCCCGACATCCCGGTGCTGACGCTACCCGCCTGGGACTGCCTGCCCTATGACCGCGTCTCCCCCAGCGCCGATACCTCGGCCCGGCGCCTCTCGGCGCTCTCCGGGCTGATTGCGCACGCCAAAAAGCCGCATCCGGCCATCGTGCTCGTCACCGTCAACGCCATGCTGCAGAAGATGGCGCCGCGCGACGTCATCGAAAGCCTGGCTTTCTCCGCCAAGCCCGGCAACCAGATCCGCATGGACGACATCGCTGCCCGGCTGGAGCGCAATGGTTTCGACCGCGTCGCAACGGTGCGCGAGGTCGGCGAGTTCGCTGTGCGCGGCGGCATTCTCGACGTTTTCGTGCCCGGCACGGAAGATCCGGTGCGCCTCGATTTCTTCGGCGATACGCTGGAATCGATCCGCACCTTCGATCCGGCCAGCCAGCGCACCACCGGCCAGGCGCGTTCGCTCAACCTTAACCCGATGAGCGAGGTGACGCTGACGCCGGATACGATCAGCCGTTTCCGCAAGAACTACCTGTCGCTGTTCGGCGCCGCCACCCGTGACGATTCGCTCTACGTCGCCGTCTCCGAGGGCCGCCGGTATGCCGGCATGGAACACTGGCTGCCGCTATTCTACGAAAAGCTGGAAACCGTCTTCGATTACCTGAAGGGATTCCTTGTAGTCACCGACCATACGGTGCGAGAGGCGGCGGAAGAACGCACAAAACTGGTCCTCGATTATTACGAGGCACGCCAGAGCGCCGGCCAGCCGGCCAAGGGCCAGATGACGCAGGGCGCGCCCTACAAGCCGGTTTCCCCCGGCCAGCTCTATCTCGAAGCAAAACTCTTCAGCCGTACGCTGGATGCCTTCGGCGCCATCCGCCTGACGCCGTTCAACGAAATCGAGGGCGAAAACCGCAAGGTGGTGACGGTCGACGCGCATGTCGGCCCGCGCTGGGCAAAGCCGGCTGCCGAAGCCGGTGAAGGCGAGCGCGTCAACGTCTTCGACCTCGCGGTCAGGCATATCGGCGAGAAGCGCGCCAAGGGCAAGAAGGTGCTGGTCACCGGCTGGTCGGAAGGTTCGCTCGACCGGCTGCTGCAGGTGCTTTCGGAACATGGCCTGGAGAAGATCAAGCCGGTCGCCCGGCTGAAAGACCTGTCGGGCCTCGGCAAGGGCGAGGCGGCATCGACGGTGCTCAGCATCGAGGCCGGTTTCGAGGCCGGCGATCTCGTCGTCATCGGCGAGCAGGATATTTTGGGCGACCGCATGGTGCGCCGTTCCAAGCGCCGCAAGCGCGGGGCGGATTTCATCTCCGAAGTCGCCGGCCTCGACGAGGGCTCGATCGTCGTCCACGCCGAGCACGGCATCGGCCGTTTCGTCGGCCTGAAAACCATCGAGGCCGCCGGCGCGCCGCATGCGTGCCTCGAACTGCAATATGCCGACGACGCCAAGCTGTTCCTGCCGGTCGAAAATATCGACCTCCTGTCGCGTTACGGCGGCGAGGGCACCGAGGTGCAACTCGACAAGCTGGGCGGCGGCGCCTGGCAGATGCGAAAGGCCAAGCTCAAGAAGCGGCTGCTCGACATGGCCGGCGGCCTGATCAAGATCGCCGCCGAGCGCCTGACGCGCCATGCGCCGCTGTTGACGACGCCGGAAGGTCTTTACGACGAATTCGCCGCCCGCTTCCCCTATGACGAGACGGAAGACCAGATGAACGCCATCGAGGCGGTGCGCGGCGATCTCGGCGCCGGCCGGCCGATGGATCGGCTCGTCTGCGGCGACGTCGGTTTCGGCAAGACGGAAGTGGCGCTGCGCGCCGCCTTCGTTGCGGCGATGAACGGCGTGCAGGTCGCCGTCGTCGTGCCGACGACGCTGCTGGCCCGCCAGCATTTCAAGACTTTTTCCGAACGTTTCCGCGGCCTGCCGATCCGCGTGGCGCAAGCCTCGCGCCTCGTCGGTTCCAAGGAACTGGCGCTGACCAAGAAGGAAGTGGCCGACGGAAAGACGGATGTCGTCGTCGGCACCCATGCGCTGCTCGGCGCCGGCATCAATTTCGCCAATCTCGGCCTGTTGATCATCGACGAGGAGCAACATTTCGGCGTCAAGCACAAGGAGCGGCTGAAGGAACTCAAGAGCGACGTGCATGTGCTGACGCTGTCGGCGACGCCGATCCCGCGCACGCTGCAGCTTGCCATGACCGGCGTGCGCGAACTGTCGCTGATCACCACGCCGCCGGTCGACCGCATGGCGGTGCGCACCTTCATCTCGCCCTTCGATCCGCTGGTGATCCGCGAGACACTGATGCGCGAGCATTATCGTGGCGGCCAGAGTTTTTACGTCTGCCCGCGGCTGGCCGACCTCGCCGACATCCAGGCCTTCCTGCAGTCCGACGTGCCGGAGCTGAAGGTGGCGGTCGCCCACGGCCAGATGCCGGCCGGCGAGCTCGAAGACATCATGAACGCCTTCTACGACGGCAAGTACGACGTGCTGCTCTCGACCACCATCGTCGAATCCGGCCTCGACGTGCCGACGGCCAATACGCTGATCGTCCACCGCGCCGACATGTTCGGCCTGGCGCAGCTCTACCAGCTGCGCGGCCGCGTCGGCCGTTCCAAGGTGCGCGCCTTCGCGCTGTTCACCCTGCCGGTCAACAAGGTGCTGACGACACAGGCCGACCGGCGCCTCAAGGTCTTGCAGTCGCTCGATACGCTCGGCGCCGGCTTCCAGCTCGCCAGCCACGACCTCGACATCCGCGGCGCCGGCAACCTGCTGGGCGAAGAGCAGTCCGGCCACATCAAGGAAGTCGGCTTCGAGCTTTACCAGCAGATGCTGGAGGAGGCGGTGGGCGAGGTGAAGGGCATCGACGAGATCGCCGGTACCGGCTGGTCGCCGCAGATCTCCGTCGGCACGCCTGTGATGATCCCCGATGCCTACGTGCCCGACCTGCACCTGCGCATGGGCCTCTACCGCCGTCTTGGCGAAGTGACGGAGCTTTCAGAAATCGACGGTTTCGGCGCCGAGATGATCGACCGGTTCGGCCCGATGCCGATCGAGGTGCAGCACCTGCTCAAGATCGTCTACGTCAAATCCTTGTGCCGCAAGGCCAACGTCGAAAAACTGGAGGCGGGCCCGAAGGGCATCGTCGTGCAGTTCCGCAACCGCGAATTCCCCGATCCGGCGGCACTTGTCGGTTACATCGCCAAGCAGGGCACGATGGCGAAGATCCGCCAGGACCACAGCCTGTTCCTCAGCCGCGACCTGCCGACGCCGGAAAAGCGCCTGTCGGGCGCGGCGATGGTGATGACGCAGCTGGCCGGACTGCTGGACAAGAAGGCTTGAGATTACAGGGAGGAAGACATGGCGACCTATAAGGCGACCATCCGCTGGCAGCGTGACGAAACAGAACGTTTCGTCGATAACCGCTATTCCCGTGCCCATGATTGGGAATTCGACGGCGGCGTTGTCGTGCCGGCGTCATCCTCCGCCCATGTCGTGCCGCTGCCGTTCTCGGTGGAGAACGCCGTCGATCCCGAGGAGGCGTTCGTCGCCTCGCTCTCCTCGTGCCATATGCTGTGGTTCCTGTCGCTGGCAGCCAAGGCGGGATACCGGGTGGATGCTTACCGTGACGCCGCCGAAGGCGTGATGGCGAAGAATACCGCCGGCAAGATTGCCATGACGGTCGTCACGCTCCATCCGGTGGTCAGCTTTTCCGGCGACAAGATTCCCGGCGAGGCGGAACACGAGGCGCTGCATCACGCGGCGCATGAGGCATGCTTCATTGCCAACTCGGTGCTGACCGAGGTGCGCTGCGTTCCGCGCGTCGGATGAAGTTTTAAGGGGCCATAGCCGACGCCGGCAATCAACCCGTCAGTCCCGCAGCATCTTCCCATCCTCCGGCGTCACCGCCACGGCCGCCTGGCTATCGGCAGCCGCGACCGGTGGCGGCAGGGGTGTGCCGCGCTGGCGCTCGCGGATCAGCGTCAACAGCCCGGAGCCGACAATCAGCACGATGCCGATCCAGGTGGGCATGTCGATGCTGTCGCCGAAGACGAGATAACCGAGCAGGATCGCCCAGAGCATCTGGCTGTACTGGATCGGACCGATCAGGGCCGCCGGCGCATGGTTGGCCGCATACATCAAAAGCACGTTTCCGGCGGCGGCCAGCAGACCGAACCCGGCGAGATAGACCCATTGTACGCCGCCGGGCGGCACGAAATGCGAGATCGTCAGCAGGCCGCTGATCGTCATCCAGCCGAGCACGCCGGCGCCATAGAGCGAGATATTCTTTTCCTGCGGCCCCATGGCGCGAAAGATGATGATCGAGACAGCGCCGGTGATACCGCCGACAATGGCGCCCAGATGGCCGATCGACAACTCGCGAAAGCCGGGGCGCAGCACGACGAGCACGCCGGCAAAACCGACCAGCACCGCTGCCCAGCGCCGGATGCCGACTTTCTCCTTCAGAAAGATCACCGACATGATGGTGACGAAGGACGGCAGCAGGAAGATCAGCGCGAAGGCTTCCGCCATCGAAAGATGGGTGAAGGCGGTGACGCTGCCGATGGCGCCGCCGGCAGCGGCAAAGAAACGCAGCATCCAAAGCGGCCGGTTGCTGCTGCGGAACATATCGCTCCAGCGGTCGCCCTTTTTCATCAGCAGCGGCAGGGCGAGGAGCCCGAAGACCGCGCCGAAGAAAGCGGATTCATACGGCGAGAGCACGCCGTCGATCAGCTTGACGCTGGCATCGCTGAAGGAAAAGGCGGCAAACGCAGCAAAGGCGAACAGAACGCCCTTCAGACTGTGGTCCGGGGACACGGCAGGAACTCCAAGAGAACGGAAGTGTCAGGCAGTCCCTTGGGATGAGGACGGCATATGCCAGCTGACACGACGGCGTTTTATGTAGCCTTTGCCGCGCGAGTCGTCACCGCCTGTTATTGCGCCTGGGCCTTGAGCGTGGCGATTTCCCGGAGCGCTCCGGCCAGAACGTCGGGCGTCTGCGCGCCGCTGACGGCGTACTGATGCTCGAAGATGAAGAACGGCACGCCGTTGACGCCCATCTGCTTGGCCGAATCGATCTCGGTCACGATCATCTCGCGGTCGGCGTCGGAGGCGAGCAGGCGGGCGATCATTTCCTTGTCGAGCCCGGCCTTTTCGGCGATGTCGAGCAGCACGGCGTGATCGCCGACATTCTTGCCCTCTTCGAAATTCGCCTTGAACAGCGCCGTCACCACCTTGTCCTGGATTTCGCGACCTTCGGTATGCGCCCACAGCAGCAGGCGATGGGCGTCCATGGTGTTGGGGCCGATCTTGATGGCGGCGAAATCGAAATCGATGCCGACTTCCTTGCCCAGAGCCGTCAGGGTTTCATGGGCGCGGTCCATGTTGGCCTTGCCGCCGAGTTTTTCCGCGAGCGCCTTCTGCTGGTCGACGCCCTCCGGCGGATAGTCGGGATTGAGCTGGTAGGGGCGCCAGTTGATATCGACGGCCACCTCGTCGGCCACTTCGGCCAAAGCCTTTTCCAGCCGCGCCTTGCCGAGGTAGCACCACGGGCAGACGACGTCCGAGACGATATCGATGGTAATCCGCTCCATGTGCTTGTCCTTTTTGCCGGAGATTTATCGCGATCTAGGCGTTCGGCGCTTCGGATTCAACCGGTTACCAAAAGGGAACCTTGGATTATTGCACCCGCGCGTCCCACCATGTCGGCAGCTGGTAGCCGTAGAGCGGCAGGGTTTCCGGCCGGCCGATGCGGCGGTGGCGGGCCCCCCCTTGTTGGGCGAGATGGTAGAGCGGCACGAAATAATGCCGGGAAATCAGCATGCGGTCGAAAGATCGCACCGCCGCCTGGAAGGTTTCGGCCGTGCGGGCGCCCAGCATGTTGGCGATCAGCTTGTCGAGATCGGGATCGGCGGTGCCGGCATAGTTTTCGCTGCCCTGCCGGTCGCGCGCCTGTGATCCCCAGCGGGAGACCTGTTCGATACCCGGCGAAAGCGACGAGGTGAAACTCTTCATCACCATATCGAAATTGAAGCTGATAGTGCGGCTCTGGAACTGCGAATCATCGACGGTACGCACCGAAAGCGCGATCCCCAGCGCCCGCAGCGAGCGCTGGTAGGCGAGCGCCAGCTTCTCCTGGTCGGCGTTCTGGGTCATCACCTCGAAGGCGAGTTGCCGGCCGCCGGCATCGACCATGATGCCGTCCTTGATGCTGTAACCCGCCTGCTTCAGGAGATCGACCGCCTGTTTCAGCACCGCGCGGTCGCGCCCGGATCCGTCTGTGACCGGCATGCGATAGGTGCCGTCGAGCACCGCCGGATCGATGCGCTCGGCGATGTCACCCATCATTTCCCGTTCGAGCGGGCTGGCGGGCACGCCGAGATAGGAAAGGTCGGAATTCTGCCAGTAGCTCTGGGTTCGCGTATAGGCGTTTTCGAACAGGTTGCGGTTGGCCCATTCGAAATCGAACACCAGCGACAGGCCCTCGCGCACCCGGGCATCGGCAAAATAGGGGCGACGGGTATTGAAGACGAAACCCAGCATGCCGGTCGGCAGCCGCGGCTTGAAGACGTCCTTGACGATCGCGCCCGACGTGGCGGCCGGGAAATTATAGGCCCGGTTCCAGTGCCCCGGATTGCCGTCCAAGTAGAGATCGATCTCCCCCTTCTTGAAGGCTTCGAACAGCGTGTTTTCCTGCAGGAAATATTCCACGGCGATCTCGTCGTAATTGTCGAAACCGACCTTGGAGGGAATATCCTTGCCCCAATAATCCGGATCGCGCACGTAGACGATCCGCTCGCCCGGCGCCACCGACTTGATGCGATAGGGACCGGAACCGACCGGCGGCGACAGCGACGACTGGTCGAAACGCTCGATATCGACGGCGTGTTTCGGCAGCACCGGCATGTAGGCGGCGATGATCAGCGGCGTTTCGCGATCGGCCTTGTCGTTGAAGGTGAAGCGGACGCCGTGGTCTCCGATCTTCTCCAGCCTGGCGATCGATTCCATGCGGCGGTTGAAGGGCAGGCGGCCCTTGTCGCGCAGCAACTCGAAGGTGAAGATCACGTCTTCCGGCGTCACCGGCTGTCCGTCGGACCAGCGGGCCTTGGGATTGAGGTTGAACTGCGCAAAACTGCGCGCATCGTCCCACTCCACGGTTTCCGCCAGCAGTCCGTAGAGGCTGAAAGGCTCGTCGGCAGAGCGGGTCATCAGCGATTCGAACATCATGCTGCCGAATTGCGGGTCCCACATGCCGCGCGCCGTCGTACGCATGCTTTTCAGGATGAAGGGATTGAGGTTGTCGAAGGTGCCGACCACGCCATAGGTGATCTTTCCACCCTTCTTCACATCCGGGTTGACGTAGGAGAAATGCCGGTAATCCGCCGGCAGCGCCGGTTCTCCGTGCATGGCGATGCCATGCATCGGGGCGGCATGCAGCCATGGGGCAAGGGCGAGGCTTGTCAGGGCGGCAATGATCAGACGGCGCACGGTTTTTTCCTTCGATGTCAGTTGCCGGAAGCAGCGTTCCGGCGGGTCGTCCTGGCGAATCCACCACGCGATTATGTTAATAGTCGAGCAGCAGCGGAGGAAGATCAAAGAAATGCTGGATATCCGCCGCTGCCCGATGTAACAGGGGTTCCGGGATTACAGGGTCATCTATTTGCCTCATTTGAACGACAGGTGACGGCAGAATGAACCAAATCAGTCAGGACCGGTGGCAAGCCGTTCCGGCACCGGATTTCAGGAGACGGGTTTCGTTATGACGATCAAGGCAGACACCTTCACGCGGGCGGCGCTTTCCGCCCTTGCTCTTACCTTCGGCGCGGCGTCCATGCCCTCGACCTCGGCAGCGCAGGATGCCGCCGCCGCCGGTCAGCCGCCGCTCGGCTGGTTTAAGACCTGCAGCAAGCAGGAAGACAACGACATCTGTGCAGTGCAGAACATTCTGCGCGCCAACAGCGGCCAGATGATCACGGCCGTTGGCCTCATCACCGTTGCGGGCAAGGTCAACCGCAAGCTGCTGCAGGTTTCCGTTCCCTCCGCACGGCTCATTCCGCCGGGCGTCGTCATGCAGATCGACGGCGGCAAGGGCCAGAAGCTCGATTACGCCGTCTGCCTTCCGGACCGCTGCACGGCCGAAGTCGCGCTCACCGACGGCATGATCGCCTCGCTGAAGAAGGGTGGCGAAGTGATCTTCACCTCGATCAATTTCCGCCGCGCCCCGAACCCGATCAAGATTTCGCTCGAAGGCTTTACCGGCGCATTCGACGGCGAGGCCATGTCGGAATCGAAGCTTGCCGAAAGCCAGCGCAGCCTGGAAGAAGGCATGCAGAAAAAGGCCGAGGAAGCCCGCAAGAAGCTGGAAGAAGCCCAGAAGGCTGCAACCCAGCAGTAAGTTTCCCATCGGCAGAACAAACAAGAAGCCCGGCCATCGCGCCGGGCTTCTTTGCGTTGAGCAGTGCCGATTCAGCAGGTTAGTGGGAAATATTGTATTTCGGGCGATACTGGCCGGCCTGGCCCTTTTCGAAGATCTGGCCGATCTGCGGGTTGCGCAAGGGCAGTCCGCTTTCGTCCGCCACGAGATTCTGCTCGGAAACGTAGGCGACATATTCCGTTTCGTCGTTCTCGGCCAGCAGGTGGTAGAACGGCTGGTCCTTGCTCGGACGGATTTCGGCCGGAATGGCGTTCCACCATTCTTCCGTGTTGGAAAATTCGGGGTCCACATCGAAAACGACGCCACGGAACGGGAAAATCCGATGGCGGACGACCTCGCCGATGCTGAACTTGGCGTTGCTCTGCTTCATGGTGCGTATTCCTTTCCCTGCACAATGTGGTGCCAATCGACGCCGACATCAAGAGTTATCGGACCTTGCCGTTAACAAGCTGTCACATTGCCTGCGACCGCCGCGGCAACGGCGCTGTCGCCAGGATAACGCCGCCCATGACCAAAACGATCCCTGCAGCATGATAGGTTTCGAAACTTTCGCCCAGGAAAATTGCCGCAAGCATGATCGAGATCGGCGGCATGAGATAGAGGGAAAGGCCGGCCGTCGAGGCGCCGAGCACCCGCACCGCATGCTGGAAGCAGGAAAAGGCGAGCAACGAGGCGAAGACGATGATACCGGCAATCCTCGTCCAGTCGAACAGGCTGTCGGGCAATGGCGCACCGGCCGCCGCCTCGTAGAGAGCGACGGGTGCCAGCAGCAGCGCGCCGGCAAGGCAGACCGTTCCGAACAGCGATAGCGGCGCCAGGCGCCTCACTTCCGGGCGCCGCAGCAAAAGCGAATAGGCTGCCCAGGCAATGGCGGCGGCAAGGATGCCGAGATCGCCGACGTTGAAACGGAAATGCAGCGCCGCCCGCCAGTCGCCCTTGAGCACGATGACGGTGACGCCGGCAAAGGCGATGACCATGCCGGCGATTTCCCGCCACGAAATCGGCCGCCCGCGCAGCACGCGTTCCAGGAGGATGATGAACAGCGACGACGTGGTGTAGATCAGCGTCGCGTTCGAAGCAGTGGTGAATTTCAGCGACCAGTACACCCCGCCGCCGCAAACGCCCATGCCGAGAAATCCGAGCAGCAGCCAGATCCCCGCGTGCCGGCGCATGAACGGCAGGCTTTCCTGCCGGTCGCGATAAACGAACGGCAGCAGGAAGAGTGCTGCCCCCGACCAGCGCAGGAACGCCGTGATGAACGGTCCGACATCGGCGCTGATGCCGCGCCCGAAAATCAGGTTGCTGGAAAAGAAGACGGCTGCAAGGATGAAGATGAGCCAATCGATGGGGCGGGCGGTGGAAATGGTCATGTCACTGCAATGGCGGCCATGGCGGCGCAGACATGGCCGGACCGGTGGTTCGAAGGGCTAAACCATTTCCTCTTAGACCTGTGGCAACGGCTTGGGAAGAGACGGGCGCGGATGGAAGGCGAGGTTTTCGCATGATTTCAACTGTCTGCCGCAAGGTCCGGCTTGCTTGCGCCATGGCGGAAATCGCGCTACCTGACGTGGACAGGCAATTTTCCGACGGGTGACGATCGTGGCCAATCAATGGGGCAGGGATGCAGGCCCGGGTGGCAAATCCTCAGGTGCGATGGGTGTGATCTTTGCCGTCGTCATCAGCCTCGTGCTCGGCGCCGCCGGCAGCTACGCCTATGTTCGATTCGGCACGCAGCCGGATACCGCAACGCTGGACGCGCTTCGCGCCGAACGCGATCAACTCAGCCAGCAGGTTGAACGCCAATCCGGCGAGCTCGACCAGATGACCGAGAAGCTGCTTGCCGCAGACAGCGGCAGGGGTGATTCCGATGGCCGTGTCGCAGCCGCCGAGAAGGCGCGCGACGAGGCGCTGGCGGCCAGCAGGGATCTGGAAGAGCAGCTGAAAGCCCTGCAGCAACTCACCGAACTGACCTCTGGCAACAACGAGGCTTCGGACGCGCAGGCCAGACAGCTTGCAGAAAAACTGTCGGCCGCCGAGAAGGCACGCGATGCCGCGCTCAAGGACAAGGCATCGGCGGAGCAGCAACTGGCCGATCTCGAAGAACTGACCAAGCTGACCACCGGCCAGGCCGATGCCTCCGGCGCGGCTCTGAAACAGCAACTGAGCGCCGCCGAACAGGCACGCGACAAGGCGCTGGCCGAAAAATCCGACCTGGCGCAGCAGGTGGCCCGCCTGACGGCGCTTGCGGACGAAGCCGAAGCGGCTGCGAAGAAGGAAGGAGACGGCGCCCTCAGGGCTGCCGAGCAGGCGCGCGACAAGGCGGCCGCAGACAAGGCTGCGGCAGAAAAGCAGCTTGCCGATCTGCAGGAACTGACCAAGCTCACGTCCGGAAACAACGACGCAGCGAATGCCGCGTTGTCGCAAAAGCTGGCCTCCGCCGAAACCGCCCGCGACCAGGCGCTGAAGGACAAGGCCGCCCTTGAAAAACGGATCACTGCATTACAGCAGGGAGCCGGCGGCCGGCAGGCAGCAATCGATGAAGAGCTGCAGACGCTCAAGACCAAGACCGTTCCCGGTTTACAGGCGCTTGTCGATCAGCGTCAGGCCGAACTGATCCAGGCGGACGACGCGCGCAACAAGGCACTGGAGCAGGCGAAAGCGCTGGAAAAACAGCTCGACGATGTACGGCGTGCCGTTTCCGCCCTGCAGGACGAACAAGCCAGAGGGTTCGAGGAGCGCCTGCGGCTGGAAGCGGAGCTGGCCGAAGCGAAGGAGAAGCTGGCCGTGACGGCAAAGCCGGAAACGCAGGCGACACGCTCGACTCCATCGGGGACACCGCGCGATGCCTTCGAGGTCGAACGGGCGCTTTCCGGCGCGCCCGGCCTCGATGGCCTGAGCTCCGCGGACCGGCTGACCCTGAAACAGAAGCTTGTCGCCGGCGAATGCGTCACCACGTCGCTGGAATCCGTGCTCGGAAAAGTACCGGTGATTTCACTGCGGAATCTCATCCGCGATCTCAAGAGCAGTTGCTGAGCGGAGGAAGACGAAGGATGCGCAAAGGTTTCAAGGCGTGCATCGCACTGGTGGCGATGACATGGGCGGCATCGGATGCCGCGGCGGCGGAATTCCAGCGCAACATCATGACCGGTGGCGCCAGCGGCACCTATATCCAGATCGGCCGCGACATTGCCGCGCTCGGCAAGACCTGCGGCCAGACGCTGAACGTCGTCGAAAGCGCCGGCTCGCTTGAAAATTTCGTCGGCGTGCGCAACCGCCGCAATACCCAGTTCGGTATCGTGCAAAGCGACGTGCTCGAATATCTCAAGACTTTCGAGGCCAACGATCCGGACGTGCAGCAGGCGGTGCGCGGCGTACGCATCATGTTCCCGCTCTACAATGAAGAGGTCCATATCCTGGCCCGCAAGGACATTGCCAGCGTCAAGGATCTCGCCAACCACAAGATCGCCGTCGGCAAGAAGGACAGCGGCACCTTCCTGACGTCGTCGCTCATCCTCGACATCTTGCAGGTCAAGGGTGGCGAACGCCTGCCGCTCAATCCGGACGAAGCCCTGCCAAAATTGCTCTCCGGCGAGATCGACGCCTTCTTCTACGTGGCCGGCGCCCCGGCACCGCTCTTCCGCAACGAGAGCATCGATCCGGCGAAATTCCACCTGCTGCCGATCACCGAGGCACCGCTTCTGGCCACCTACACACCGTCGAAGATCGAGGCCGGCACCTATTCCTTCCTCGACAAGCCGATCGACCTGATCGCCGTCAAGGCGGTGCTGATGACCTACGATTACGACGTCAAGCGCAACGCCTACCAGCGCGACAGCTGCAAGACGGTCTCGGATTTTTCCAACCTGATCCTCAACAATCTCGACACGCTTTCGCAGACCGGCCATCCGAAGTGGAAGACCGTCGATCTCACCGCGCTGCCACCCGGCTGGCAGGTCGGCGTCTGCGTCAAGGCAGGCATGGCACTCGACTACAAGCCGTCCTGCACCACGCCGGCGACCACGACGAACAGCAACGACGGCAATGAAGAATACCTCAATCTCCTGAAGCAGCGGCTGAAGCAACAGTAATCGCCGCCGGATCCCTAGGCCGGGTGGGCGGTGAACGCCCACTTCCGTCATCCTCGGGCCTGTCCCGAGGATCTGCCGGCATCACCCAAGTCATTGACGATAAACGATATATTTGACGTGATCAGATGCCCGGCACAAGGCCGAGCATGACGATGGTGAGGCTGTGACTTTGCCAAAAAATTTGGGCCGGTCCTCATTCGAGGACCGGCCCTTTTTTGTCGCATCAAGCCCGCCGAAGCAGGCTCCGTGCCACGGCCTCGATCAGGCCGAGTAATACATGTCGTATTCGACCGGATGCGGGGTCATTTCGAAACGCATGACCTCCTGCATCTTCAGCTCGATGAAGCTGTCGATCTGGTCGTCGTCGAAAACGCCGCCGGCGGTCAGGAACTTGCGGTCCTTGTCGAGGCTTTCCAGCGCTTCGCGCAGGCTGCCGCAGACGGTCGGGATCTTCTTCAGTTCCTTCGGCGGCAGGTCGTAGAGATCCTTGTCCATCGGCTTGCCGGGGTGGATCTTGTTCTTGATGCCGTCGAGGCCGGCCATCAGCATGGCGGCGAAGCCGAGATAGGGGTTCTGGGTCGGGTCCGGGAAGCGGACTTCGACGCGCTTCGCCTTCGGGTTGGAGCCGAACGGAATGCGGCAGGAAGCCGAGCGGTTGCGCGCCGAATAGGCGAGCAGAACCGGCGCTTCGTAACCCGGCACCAGACGCTTGTAGGAGTTGGTGGTCGGGTTGGTGAAGGCGTTGATCGCCTTGGCATGCTTGATGATGCCGCCGATGTAATAGAGGCAGCTTTCCGACAGGCCTGCATATTCGTCGCCGGCGAAGGTCGGTTTGCCGGCCTTCCAGATCGACTGGTGAACGTGCATGCCCGAGCCGTTGTCGCCGAAAATCGGCTTCGGCATGAAGGTTGCCGTCTTGCCGTAGGCATTGGCGACCTGGTGGACGACGTATTTGTAGATCTGCATCTTGTCGGCGTTGCGCACCAGCGTGTCGAACTTGACACCAAGCTCGTGCTGGGCGGAAGCGACTTCATGGTGATGCTTTTCGACGACGACGCCCATCTCGGTGAGAACCGTCAGCATTTCGGAGCGCATGTCCTGCAGGCTGTCGACCGGCGGAACCGGGAAATAACCGCCCTTGACGCGCGGACGATGGCCGAGGTTGCCGGTTTCGTAGTCGGTGTCGTCGTTGGACGGCAGTTCTGTGGAGTCGAGCTTGAAGCCGGTGTTGAACGGATCGACCTTGTACTTGACGTCGTCGAACACGAAGAATTCCGGTTCCGGACCGACGAAGACGGTATCGCCGATACCCGACGCCTTCAGGTAGGCTTCGGCCTTCTTGGCCGTGCCGCGCGGATCGCGGTTGTAGGCTTCGCCCGACACCGGATCGAGAATGTCACAGAGGATGACCATGGTGGACTGCGCGAAGAACGGGTCCATGTGGACCGTCTCGGTATCCGGCATCAACACCATGTCCGACTCGTTGATGGCTTTCCAGCCGGCGATCGAAGAACCGTCGAACATGACGCCGTCGGCGAACATGTCCTCGTCCACAACCGTGACGTCCATCGTCAAATGCTGCAGCTTGCCCTTCGGATCGGTGAAGCGCAGATCGACGAACTTGACGTCGTTCTCCTTGATCTGCTTCAGGATATCACTTGCGGTCGTCATTTAACATTTTCCTTGCGTGAGATGACGATTATGACCCCGTCCTGATGACGGGGCTACTATATGGCATCGATACCGGTTTCGCCGGTACGGATGCGAATGACCTCTTCGATGTTGGAGACGAAAATCTTTCCGTCCCCGATGCGTCCGGTCTGGGCGGCATTGCGGATGGCCTCGATCACGGCCTCCGCATTCTCATCCGCCAGCACGACTTCGACTTTGACCTTCGGCAGGAAATCGACGACGTATTCCGCGCCACGATAAAGTTCCGTGTGGCCCTTCTGGCGACCGAAGCCTTTCGCTTCCGTGACGGTAATCCCCTGCAAGCCGACTTCCTGAAGGGCTTCCTTCACTTCATCGAGCTTGAAAGGCTTAATGATCGCTTCGATCTTTTTCATGAGAAAATATCTCTCCGCTTCTCCCGTTAAAGCAGGCTCCAGCCCGCTCCGCCTCGTTTATGCACATAGTGTGCCAGACCGAATGCGCATTCGACAAAAATTTGCGCCACGGCTGCCCGTTCCTCCTGTTTGTCGCCTGAATTTGAGGAAAAAACCAGCCGTCTTTGCCTATTTTTTGTTTAAATCGCTTCGATTTCACAAGGAGTTAGAGCATAGCCATCCAGATGGGGCAGCCGCAGCCCCGCGTGATCGGGACACAAAATAGGCAAATGCATAAAATAACGCCAAAATCATCGCCGGCTTCGATGTTGCGTTCTGCCGGATTTCGTTCCAGAGATGAAGAATGAGCGTTTCGATCGAGCATTTTCTCCTGACGCCAGCCGAGATGGGCGCCTGCGATTCCGCCGCGGCAGCCTCCGGCATCGATTCCTTCGGCCTGATGGAACGGGCAGGGCAGGCGGTGGCCGCTTCGGCGTTGCGGCATTTCCCCGAAGCCTGTCGGTTCGTCGTGCTCTGCGGGCCGGGCAACAATGGCGGCGACGGTTATGTTGCCGCGCGCGCCCTGATGGACAGCGGCGCCGAGGTCGCGGTCTTTTACCTCGGGGATCCGGCCGCCTTGAAGGGCGACGCAGCCAGGGCCAGGGCGGCATGCCCTGCCGCCTCGGCGTCCATCGAGGCCTACCGGCCGCAGCGGGGCGACGTCGTCGTCGATGCGCTGTTCGGTGCCGGGCTGTCGCGCCCGGTTCCGCCTGTCGTAGCGGATGTCATTAAAAGGCTCACAGCGGCCGGCATCACTGTCGTGGCCGTCGACCTGCCGAGTGGCGTGTGCGGCTTGCGCGGTTTTCCGCTCGGAGCGGCTTTCCAGGCAAAGAAGACCGTCACCTTCATGACGGCGAAACCCGGCCATCGCCTGATGCCGGGACGCAGCCTGTGCGGCGACGTGGAAATCTTCGACATCGGCATGCCGCACCGCATCGTCGAACGGCATGCCCGGGCCTTTCAGGGGAATGCGCCCGGAAACTGGGACGATCATCTGCCGGGAAACGGGATCGACGCCCACAAATTCAGGCGCGGTCACCTGGTGGTCTTTTCGGGCGGCCCGACGGCGACCGGCGCGGCAAGGCTGTCCAGCCGGGCCGGGTTCCGCATCGGTGTCGGGCTGGTGACCCTGGCGTCGCCGGCCGAGGCGCTTGCCGTCAACGCCGGGGCGCTGACATCCGTCATGCTGCGCGAGGTGGACGATAGCGCCGCGCTGACGGCATGGATCGAAGACGCCCGCCTGTCCGCCTTCGTGCTCGGGCCGGGTTTCGGCATCGGCGAAAAGGCACGGCGTTTTGTCGCCGCACTTTGCCGAAGGCCGCTGGTGCTCGACGCCGACGGCATCAGCTCCTTCCGCGAGACGCCGGAGGCATTGTTCTCGCTGTTTGCCGATGGAAAAACCCGGCTGGTGCTGACACCGCACGAGGGCGAATTCGCCAGACTGTTTCCCGACATCGCCGCCGACGAAACCCTCGGCAAGACCGAAAAGGCGGCGCGCGCCGCCGCCCGCGCCCATGCCGTCGTCGTCTACAAGGGCGCGGATACGGTGATCGCCGCGCCGGACGGACGCGCCGCGATCAACACCAACGCACCGCAATGGCTCGCCACCGCCGGCTCGGGCGACGTTCTCGCCGGCATGATCGGCGGCCTGCTGGCACAAGGCATGCCGGCCTACGAGGCCGCCTGCGCCGCCGTCTATCGCCATGGCGAGGCCGGCACCCGCCTTGGCGAGAGCCTGACCTCCGAAGACCTTGCCGAGGCTGTCAGACGCACCTGACACGCCTTCGACAGCAACGAAGGATCTCGACGATTCGAGCATGTGGATCGCGATGTTAAGCGAAAACAAGCAGATGCAACGGCTTCCCATGCCACAGAAAAGCGAAAACACTATGCGTCCAGCTTCGAAAGCGACCAGCTTGTTGATAAACCGTCATTCCCTCGATGACGCCACCCTCGGCCCTGTGCCGAGGATCTGCCTGCGTCCACATGCCATTGACGCTGCCGTGCGATCCCCGGCACAGGGCAGAGGATGGCGCAGAAGGCGTCTGCAGGCGGCCTGAACGCTACGCGTCCACCTGTCTTTGCAGGGCCATTGCCCCATGCGGCGCATTCACCTTGCCTTCGTGGATCATGAAGGCGAAGACGTCGCGCGGTTTGGTTTCCACTGTCCGGCCCTGGTCCACCAGCGGCAGGTCGTCCGGCAGCTTGCCTTCCGCCCAGCGCGACAGCCGTGCGGCCCAATCCTTCATATCCTTTTCCGGATAGCAGGTCGGAATATCGTCCGAGCCCTTCGGCAGGCGCGCATAGACGAAATCGGCGGTGACGTCGGCCACCATCGGATAATCGAAATGTTCGGCGCACACCGGTGCCACGCCGTATCTGGCGAGCAGCGCGACGAATTCCGGCACCTTGAAGGAATCGTGCCGGACCTCGACCACATGCCGCAACGGCAGCCCGTCCTGCTTTTCCGGCAGAAGTTTCAGAAAAGCCTCGAAATCCCCGGGATCGAACTTTTTCGTCGGCGCGAATTGCCAGAGCAGGGGGCCGAGATGATCGCCGAGTTCGCTGATGCCCGACGAGAGGAATTTCCCCATCGATTCGCCGGCTTCCGCCAGCACGCGGCGATTGGTGACGAAGCGCGTCGCCTTGAGCGAGAAGATGAAGTCATCCGGAACATCGGCCGCCCACTTGGCGAAGGTCTCCGGCTTCTGCGTGGCATAATAGGTGCCGTTGACCTCGATGACCTTCAGTTGCCGGCTGGCGTAGTTCAACTCGTCCTTCTGCTTGAGATCGGCGGGAAAGAAATGCCCGCGCCATGGCTCGAACGTCCAGCCGCCGATGCCCACGCGGATCGTACCCGATTTGCTCATTCGTTCCTCCTCGCTGGCGAGGTTCACCCCGCATCGATTGTCTTTGCCATGTCGACGATGGTCCATCCTGGCCGATGGGGATTGGGCCGTCGTCCCCTTTAATGAAAACCGAAGGCCAGATAAAGCTCGATGTTCCGCTCCATCCTCGCATTTGTGTAGAGGCGCAGTTCCGGCACCGACCATTCCCGCGCCATGGCTTCGAGCCAGCTCAAGATCGCCAGTCCCTGTCCCGTCCGCTGGAATTTCGGCGAAACCGCGATGCTGAAAAGCATGACGTGATCCGAATGGCGCTCGACGACTGCAAGTCCGGCCACCACGTCGTCCACTTGCCGCAACCAGACTTCGCCGCGCTCCACGCGCGGTCCATAATCCTCCGTCACCGGTATGGGCGGATAGCCGAAGGCATCAGTATAGGGCTGGTAGGCCGCCACCGTCAGCGCCACGATCAGCGGCAAATCCGCAGCCGTTGCGAGCCGCATCGTCATTCCGCCGCCACCGCCTTCTTTGCCGGCCGGCGCTCCAGCAACTCCTTGAGGAACTGGCCCGTATAGGAGCGCTTTTCACGCACGATCTGCTCCGGCGTGCCGACAGCGACGATCTCCCCGCCACCGTCGCCGCCTTCGGGACCGAAATCGAGGATCCAGTCGGCCGTCTTGATCACTTCGAGATTGTGCTCGATCACCACGACGGAATTGCCCTGGTTGACAAGCTCCTGCAGCATTTCCAGGAGCTTGGCGACGTCATGGAAATGCAGGCCGGTCGTCGGCTCGTCGAGGATGTAGAGCGTGCGGCCGGTAGAGCGTTTGGACAGTTCCTTGGCGAGCTTGACTCGCTGCGCCTCGCCGCCCGACAGGGTGTTCGCCTGCTGGCCGACCTTGATGTAACCCAGCCCGACATCCTTCAGCGACTGCAGCTTGTCGCGCACTGCCGGCACGGCGGCGAAGAAATCGACGCCTTCCTCCACCGTCATGTCGAGAACATCGGCAATCGACTTGCTCTTGAAGGTGACGTCGAGCGTCTCGCGATTGTAACGCTTGCCATGGCAGACGTCGCAGGTGACGTAGACATCCGGCAGGAAATGCATCTCGATCTTGATCACCCCGTCGCCTTGGCAGGCCTCGCAGCGTCCCCCCTTGACGTTGAAGGAGAACCGACCCGGCTGGTA